>Ga0208164_1000139_pt1 | contig 20593 bp, 19 predicted proteins | sample Colrivmet1449C02_FD_187634 | JGI IMG/M metagenome (GOLD analysis project Ga0208164, IMG submission 187634) | Estuarine microbial communities from the Columbia River estuary - metaG 1449C-02 (SPAdes) (version 2) | ecosystem: Environmental > Aquatic > Marine > Intertidal zone > Estuary | place... | reverse complement strand
TCAAGTGCCGCTCTTATATTTCGATGATGAGCTGGTTGCGGTGGGGGATTTATGGGTCTGTCAGGGGCGGCAGGCAGGACCCCTCGAAAACAGCCTAAAAATCCATTGGCAGACAAACTCTCTGTAGAATCATCAGCCCCTTTCTGTTAACCTACGATCCCATCTTGGTAGGGTGGGCCTCGGTCGATTTCACGACTAAATAAGCCTCTCTTGATAATAATTGGTTGCATTTTTTAGATTCAACTCTTGCTTGATATCGTCGCGGTTAAACGCGTTTATGGCGTTTTTGCTATTTGGCAGCGAGTGACAGAGTCGTGATTTTATAGGGTCTCTATGACGCGTTTTATATTTGTTACTGGCGGTGTTGTCTCTTCTCTTGGCAAGGGCATTTCAGCAGCGTCTCTTGGCGCGATCCTCGAATCCCGCGGACTCAATGTCACTATCCTCAAACTCGATCCCTACCTGAATGTCGATCCTGGCACCATGAGCCCCTACCAGCACGGTGAAGTTTATGTCACCGAAGATGGTGCCGAGACTGACCTCGACCTCGGTCACTACGAGCGTTTTTTGCGCTCCAAAATGACTAAAAACAATAATTTTACCAGCGGGCAGATTTACGAGACCATTCTGCGCCGTGAGCGTCGTGGCGATTATCTGGGCGGCACAGTGCAAGTGATTCCTCACTTAACCGATGAAATTAAGCGCCGTGTCTATGCCGGTGCGGCCGGTGCCGATATTGCTGTGGTCGAAATTGGCGGTACGGTGGGTGATATTGAATCGCAGCCATTCCTTGAAGCCGTTCGCCAGCTTAAAGTTGAGCTTGGGCATCAGCGAGCGATTTTGATGCACCTGACATTGGTGCCATACATTGCCTCTGCGGGTGAAACCAAAACCAAGCCAACCCAGCACTCGGTAAAAGAGATGCGCTCGATTGGTCTGCAGCCCGATGTATTGCTGTGCCGGTCTGAAGTCGAGATCGAAGAGAGTCAACGCCAGAAAATATCGCTGTTCACCAACGTTGAGTTGCGTGCGGTTATTCCGGTGATAGACGCCCCGACAATCTACCAAATTCCGCGCATGCTCCATGAGCGTGGTCTCGATCAGTTTGTCCTCGACCGCTTTGGTCTTGATCTGCCTGAAGCTGATCTGAGTGAATGGGACTTTGTTGTCGAGAGCCAGTTGCACGCAGAAGGCTTAGTCACTATTGCGATGGTTGGCAAATATATGGAGCTGTTGGACGCCTATAAGTCTGTCACCGAAGCGCTTGTCCACGCTGGTATTCATAACAAAACTAAAGTCAAAATTCGCTATATCGACTCTGAGCGTCTGGAGCAGAACCATTCTCTTCTGGATGGTGTGGACGGTATTTTGGTTCCTGGCGGGTTTGGCACCCGAGGCACCGACGGCAAAATCTTCGCGGTTAAAATGGCGCGCGAGAAAAATATTCCCTATTTCGGCATCTGTCTGGGCATGCAAATTGCGATTATCGAATATGCCAGAAATGTTTGTGGCCTCAGCGCCGCAAATAGCACGGAATTTGACCCCGACACGCCGCACCCTGTCGTCGGTCTCATTGCGGAATGGATCGATGAAGAAGGTAAAAAAGAGCTGCGCAATGCAGAGTCAGACCTCGGCGGCACCATGCGCTTGGGTTCTCAGACCTGTCATTTGATCGAGGGCTCTATCGCCAGTGCCATCTATGACGCTGAGCGCATCGAAGAGCGCCATAGACACCGCTATGAAGTCAACAATAATTACTTGCCAGCCCTTAAAGAAGCGGGGTTAGTGATTGGCGGCTTGTCCCATGACAAGACGTTGGTTGAGACCATCGAGCTGCCGAACCACCCGTGGTTTTTCGCCAGCCAGTTCCACCCAGAATTTAATTCGACGCCCCGCGATGGGCATCCAGTGTTTAGAGGTTTTGTGCGCGCCGCGATGGATTTTCAGGCGCGAGCGCTGACTGAATAGGAGTGGTAAACGTGGCATCTAAAATTATCCGAGTCGCAGACATTGATGTCAGCAATGAATTACCCATGGTGCTCTTTGCCGGGATGAACGTGCTCGAGTCGCGCGATCTGGCAATGACGATTGCCGAAGCCTATGTTGAAGTGACACAGAAACTGGGCATCCCCTATGTTTTTAAAGCGTCCTTCGACAAAGCCAATCGCTCCTCCATTCACTCGTTCCGCGGTCCCGGTCTTGATGAAGGGTTAAAAATATTCCAAGAAATTAAAGACACCTTCAAGATACCACTGATTACCGACGTCCACGAAATCGCGCAAGCAAAACCTGTGGCGGAGGTCTGTGACGTGATTCAATTGCCCGCATTCCTTGCGCGCCAGACAGATTTAGTCGCTGCCATGGCAGCGACCGGTGCAGTTATCAACGTCAAAAAACCACAATTTTTAAGTCCCGGCCAGATGGGCAATATCGTTGATAAGTTCAGAGAGTGCGGTAATGGCAACGTTATGCTTTGCGAGCGCGGCAGCTGTATGGGCTACGACAACTTAGTGGTGGATATGCTCGGTTTTCGCACCATGAAAGATGTCAGCGGCGGACTGCCGGTGATTTTTGATGTAACCCACGCGCTGCAGTTCCGTGATCCCATGGGCACAGCGTCCGCTGGCCGTCGTCACCAAGTCGCTGAATTGGGGCGGGCCGGTATTGCCGTGGGTATTGCAGGGTTGTTTTTAGAAGCCCATCCAAACCCCGATCGCGCACTTTGCGACGGGCCCAGCGCGCTGCCGCTGGACAAGCTAGAACCCTTCCTGGCACAAATGAAAGCGTTTGATGATTTGATTAAATCGCAGGACGATTTAGGCATTGACTAGTGACACCGCAATCTCTGCCTAAGAGATAAATTCTTACGTGTGTGCGGATACGCCCATCAGTGCCTAAAGTGACATTGACTACTACATATTATTGGAGAAAATCGAACATGAGCAACATTGCAGATATTCGCGCATTTGAAGTTTTAGACTCTCGCGGAAACCCAACGGTGCAGGCAGACGTTATTCTTGAGAACGGCATTGTAGGAACCGCCTGTGCTCCGTCTGGCGCTTCAACCGGTTCGCGGGAAGCCCTCGAGTTGCGCGATGGCGATAAAAGCCGCTACATGGGCAAAGGCGTATTGCAGGCGGTCAACAATATCAACACCACCATCAAGGCGCTGTTAGTGGGTTGTGATGCCGCCCAGCAGCGTCTTCTCGATCAGAAAATGATCGCCGCTGATGGCACTGAAAACAAAGCCTCTTTGGGAGCCAATGCGATTCTTGCGGTGAGCTTGGCCGCGGCAAAAGCAGCTGCTCAAGATCAGGGTATTCCTCTCTACGCCCACATTGCCAATATCAACGGCACGCCCGGCCAGTACACCATGCCGGTGCCAATGATGAATATTATTAATGGCGGCGAGCATGCAGACAACAATGTCGATATTCAAGAATTTATGGTGCAGCCGGTAGCGGCAAAAAACTTTGCTGAAGCACTGCGCATTGGGGCAGAAATTTTCCATCATTTAAAGAAAGTCCTCAGCGCTCGTGGATTGAGCACTGCGGTAGGCGACGAGGGCGGTTTTGCGCCAAACCTGTCCTCCAATGCCGAGGCATTGGCAGTGATTAAACAGGCTGTCGAAGCAGCAGGTTACCAACTTGGGACTGATGTAACTCTGGCGCTGGACTGTGCGGCCTCAGAATTTTACAAAGACGGCCACTACAACTTGTCGGGTGAAGGGCTAGTTTTTAGCTCGGAAGGCTTTAGCGACTACCTCGCAGAGCTCTGCGAGCAATACCCGATTATCTCAATTGAAGATGGTCTTGATGAGTCAGATTGGGATGGTTGGAAGTATCAGACCGAGAAACTCGGCGATAAGATTCAACTGGTTGGCGATGATTTGTTTGTTACCAACACAAAAATTCTAAAGCGCGGTATTGAGTTGGGTGTCGCCAATTCTATCTTGATCAAATTCAACCAAATCGGCACGCTTTCTGAGACCCTCGACGCGATAGCAATGGCGAAAAAAGCGGGTTATACCGCGGTTATCTCCCATCGCTCAGGCGAGACCGAAGACACAACTATCGCCGATCTCGCCGTGGCGACAGCCGCAGGCCAAATTAAAACAGGTTCGCTGTGTCGTTCCGACCGTGTGGCCAAATATAACCGTCTGCTGCGCATCGAAGCGGAACTCGGTGGGCAGGCAAAATATCGCGGCCTCGCTGAATTTAAAGCGCGCTAACTCAGGCGCGCTACCTTCAAGCGCTTTGTATGGCGAGCGGATATATGCAAGCCGCAGTAAAGTGAATAGAATGCCCTATGCGTTGGTTACTGCTTATTTTGCTTGTTCTCCTTGCCGGCCTGCAGGTACGACTGTGGGTTGGAGAGGGTAGTCTCGCCCATCGCGCAGAGTTAAATCAGCAGCTGGAAGAGCAAGAGCGCGAAAACAAGTTACTTCGCGAGCGCAACGCAATTATCGCGACCGATGTCGAAAGCTTGAAGACGAATCTCGACTCCATTGAAGAAAAAGCCCGCGCTGACCTCGGTATGATAAAAGAGGGCGAGATGTTCTATCTTGTCATCGATAAAAAAGCGCCCGCTCAAACGCCCAAGAGCACCGACGAGTGACCTCCGCACGCTACTGGGCGATCGTTCCAGCCGCCGGATCAGGACAGCGTTTTGGCGCTGAACTGGCCAAACAGTTTCAGACCATTGCTGGACGGACCGTCGCCGACCACACTCTCAACCGATTACTGAGCATTCCAGCGCTGACAAAAATCATTGTTCCCTGCGAGATCGCAAACGGCGGTTGGCAACAGGTTGCAGCGCTGCAAGATCCGCGCGTGCAGCGCGTTGCCGGTGGCGAGCAGCGCGTGCACTCTGTTCTGCTAGGGCTGCGCGCCTTGAGCGACATTGCCGACGACCAAGACTGGGTGCTGGTGCACGATATGGCGCGTCCCTGTATTACTGCGGGTGACATCAAAAAACTGATGACGCAACTTGTCGATCATGCCGTGGGCGGAATACTCGCCACCCCGGTGAGCGATACGCTGAAACAGGTGACAGCTAGTAGCGCCATTCAAGGCACACTCGACCGCAGCCACTATTGGGCCGCCCAAACGCCACAGATGTTTCGCTACGGGCTGCTGCTCAAGGCGTTTGAGACTATGCTAGCTGCTCAGCAGGTGCCTACCGATGAGGCGTCAGCGATAGAGTACCTCGGCGAGCAGCCCGCAGTGGTTGCCGGTCGCCGTGACAATATTAAAATTACCCATCGCGAAGATATGATTATTGCCGAGGCGATTATGGCTTATCAGGAGAGTGAACAGTGCGTATAGGTCATGGTTACGATGTGCATGCCTTTGGCGACGGCGACAAATTAGTGCTGGGCGGAGTACCTATTCCTTACCACCACAGCTTTATCGCGCATTCGGATGGCGATGTCCTAATTCATGCGTTGATTGACGCACTGCTCGGCGCGCTGGCGCTGGGGGATATTGGTCAGCACTTTCCCGATACAGACGAAACTTGGCGTGGCGCTGATAGTCGCCAGTTACTCTCTGCTGTGATGAAACTGGTCAGCGAAAAGGGGTATCGCGTGGGTAATGCCGATATCACTATTATTGCGCAGCAACCGAAAATGTTACCGTATCTCGCGCAAATGAAAGCTAATCTCTGCTCGGATCTCATGTGCAGTTCGGAACAGCTCAACATTAAAGCGACAACTACCGAAGGGTTGGGCTTTACCGGTCGCAAAGAGGGTATCGCATGCCACGCTGTGGCGCTGCTAATCAATAACCCATCGGAAGAATAATTATCACACCTGAACAATTCGCATTTTCGTCGTTACCACGGCGCTATCCAGACAGTTTTGGCCGAGCCATGTGCCGCGCTCAGCCAGAAGATTTTCAAGTCGATGAAATTTTGGGCTTCGAGCCCAGCGGTGAAGGCGAGCATCTTTATCTTCAGATTAAAAAGCGCGATCAAAATACCCAGTGGGTAGCGGGTCTGTTGGCAAAACTTGCGGGTATCAAGCGCAATGATGTCAGTTTTGCCGGCCTTAAAGATCGCTTTGCTGTCACCACACAGTGGTTCAGTCTTTATCTACCGCGCCGTGAACTGACGCTTGCGCAGCTGCAACATGACGACTTCGAGGTGCTGACCCTCGTGCGGCACAATAAGAAGTTGCGTCGTGGCATGCACAGCGGTAATCAATTCAAACTGGTTTTAAGGGAGTTTGAGCATCTGCAGCAAGACTGGGCCGAGATTGAGTCGCGGTTGCAGGAAATTGCCGCGCAAGGCGTGCCCAACTACTTTGGCGAGCAGCGATTTGGGCATGATGGCGGCAATTTGGTAGAGGCGCAGACCTTGATCGAACGCGACCAGCTAAAAGGCAACCGCAGCGGTACAGGCATGTATTTGTCTGCCGCGCGCTCATGGTTGTTTAATTTGGTTTTGGCGGAGCGCTTGCGTCGAGACTGTTGGCAGTCGCCGCTGGACGGGGAAATTGAACCATCGGGGCCGCTTTGGGGGCGTGGCCGCTCGGTGGTAACCGGTGATTTGGCAGACCTTGAACAGACCGTATTAGCTAACTGGCAGAGCTGGTGCTACGCACTTGAACATGCGGGCTTGCAGCAAGAGCGTCGCCCGCTGATTCTGCGGCCTCAATCGATGGCTTGGCGGCGTCTGCAATCCGATCAATTGGAGTTGTCGTTTGTTTTAGCCAGCGGTTGTTTCGCCACTGTGATTTTGCGCGAGGTTGCTGAATTATTCCGCCCCCAATTTAAGCCTCTGTGATATATTGGCCGGCAGATATATAACCGAATTGTGACGAAAAAGTAGCACTACAAGACGAGTGTTGAGAGAGAGGATTTTGTGTGAACTCGATTGAATTGGCCGGTATTGGTATGACCTCTCAGCGCACTCGCGAGCGTCTAATTCAACGTCTGCGCGATCAAGGCATTACCAATCAGCGTATCCTTGATGTTTTTCGTATTACCCCGCGCCATATTTTTCTCGATGAAGCCCTGTCTCATCGCGCCTACGAAGACACCGCATTGCCGATTGGATTTTCTCAAACGCTGTCTCAGCCGTACATTGTTGCGCGCATGACCGAGATATTGCTGGCAGGTGGGCCGCTTAAAAAAGTCTTAGAAATTGGTACCGGTTCTGGATTTCAGGCGACCATACTCGCGCAACTGGTCGAGCAGGTCTATTCCGTCGAGCGCATAGAGCCCCTTTTAATCAAGGCAAAAGAGCGTTTTCGCAAGTTGGCTCTGCGCAATATTACCGCTGAGCTATCTGACGGCAGTTTCGGTTGGCAAAAGCACGCGCCCTACGACGGCATCATTACCACGGCAGCGCCGCACGCCATTCCAGATGGACTATTGCATCAGCTGGCGCCTAACGGCATTTTGGTGATTCCCGTTGGCGATGGCGATCAGCAAGATTTGCGCGTAGTTCGGCGTATAGGTGATACCTCAGAATTTGAAGAAGAAGTCGTTGAAAAAGTAAAATTTGTGCCGCTTTTAGGTGGTATCTCTCGTTAGCTTGCAGGCCCTAAACCCCCGTTAAAAACTTTCTGGAGTCATCATGCGCAGCCTCGGTCAATATATATTACTTTTTTCCAAAGGCTTGGCGATGGGCGCCGCTGATGTGGTGCCCGGTGTGTCCGGCGGCACTATTGCATTTGTTAGCGGTATCTATGCCGAACTGATCAATACCATTAAATCACTGAATATTCAGGCGCTTAAGACCTTGAAGTCTGAGGGGATCGGCGCGGCGTGGAAGCATATCAACGGTAATTTTTTAGTGGTCTTGCTGGGCGGTATTTTAACCAGCCTGTTTTCCCTCGCCGTTGTAATGCAATATCTGTTGGCCGAGTATCCGCTGCCAGTCTGGTCATTTTTTGTGGGTCTTATTATTGGCTCAGTGATCTATTTGTTGCGCCAACATCCGCTGAAAAATAATCGCGATAGACTTTTATTTTTGGCTGGCACTGCAATTGCCTGGGGTATTTCGATGGCGCCCTCTGTGCAGCTTGAAGGTACGCTTCTGATCATGTTCTTTGCCGGCAGTATTGCACTCTGCGCGATGATTTTGCCAGGGATCTCTGGGTCATTTATTTTAGTTCTGCTGGGCTTGTATCCAGTTTTTATCGGGGCGATTGCCGATATTAATCTGCAAATACTGGCTGTTTTTGCTCTTGGCGGCATTCTTGGCCTAATGCTGTTTAGCCGCTTGTTGTCTTGGTTGTTGACGCATTATGAAGCGGCCGTTATCGCTATGATGTGCGGATTTCTTGTCGGCAGTTTAACCATTATTTGGCCGTGGAAAGAGGTTTTACAATCGGTTGTCAGTCATTCAGGTAAAACCATTGTGTTAGCATCACAGAATCTTTGGCCGAGTCAGTACAGCCAAGTGGTGGGTGCCGATCCGCAAACCTTGGTTAGCTTTTCAGCGATGGCGTTTGGCTTGCTGTTGGTGTTGGTGTTGGAATATGTTGGTGCACGATCGCAGAAAAAATCTTTACAGGTGGGCTAATGTGTCTCCCGTCACGACTGGCTTAATGGGCATTAGATCGCGCAGCGTCGCACTTTTAAGTGCGCTCGTTATGGCCTTGCTAGTGTCGGGTTGCAGTTCTCTTGCGCAAAATCATGCTGCGCCGGTAAGTGCGCGCGTGCAGCCGCCGAGTAAAAAAATTCAAGTGCATCAGGTTGAAGCGGGAGAAACCCTTTATTCAATCGCTTGGCGTTACGATTTGGACTTCCGCCAATTAGCGCGAGCCAACGGTATTCGCGCGCCTTTTGTGATTAACCGGGGTCAGTTGATTTCACTCGACACTAGCAAAATCAGAGAGACCGCAGTAGCAGCCGCCCCTGCACCGGTGGAAAAGACGGCTGCCAAATCCACCCGTTCGGGCGCTCCGATTGTTGTCAAAAAACCTTTAAAAACAGCGTCTGTGCCGCGTGCGGCAGAGAAGCCTGCGGCAACGTCCGAGCCAATATATGCCACAGATTGGCAGTGGCGATGGCCGGTAAAAGGCAATGTCGTTGAATCTTTTAATCCCGATGATCTGCGTAAGGGCATCAAAATTAAAGCGGTCAGTAATTCCGCTGTTCATTCCGCCGCCCCCGGCGTTGTTGTTTATGCAGGAGAGGGTTTACGTGGCTATGGTAAGCTGGTTATCATCAAACATAGCGAGACGCTTTTGAGCGCGTACGCGCAGAATGCGCAACTTCTCGTTAAAGAGGGCCAGAGTATTAAACAAATGGAGATTATTTCCAGATTGGGGTCTAATGGCACTCTTCATTTCGAAATACGCAAGGATGGCTATCCAGTTAACCCTGCAGCGTATTTGAAGTGAGTGGTAAATTATTTATCTATATATGAGTAGAAAAGGTATACTGGGAAAACGCACGCAGTGAGATTGACTGCAAGTGCGTGAAGCTGTGGGGTTCCACAGTGGTAAAAAAGGAAGAGGTGAGGTTCCGGATAGGTCACTAGATTGGTGATTTGGAACATGGAGTAACTTGCAAAGGGGATGCAGACGTGACGGATGAAGCGTTAATACTAGATGAAGAAGATCCAGATGTAACCGATATTCAAGAAGAATTGTCGGAATCAAGCCATCAAATCATTGATGCAACCAGTATCTATCTCAAAGAAATTGGTTACACGCCGCTACTGACGGCACAAGAAGAAGTCTTCTATGCCCGGAAATTTCTCAAGGGCGATGAATCAGCACGACACCGAATGATTGAAAGCAATCTGCGACTGGTTGTTAAGATTTCGCGGAGGTACGTCAATCGTGGTCTCGAATTACTCGATTTAATTGAGGAAGGCAATATCGGCCTTATGCGTGCGGTTGAGAAATTTGACCCCGAGTTGGGTTATCGGTTTTCAACCTACGCAACCTGGTGGATTCGGCAGACCATAGAGCGGGCGCTGATGAATCAGACTCGTACTATTCGCTTGCCCGTCCATGTGGTGAAAGAGCTCAATGTCTACGTGAGAGCAAGTCGCAAGCTAGCTCAGCGCTTGGATCACAGTCCTACGCCAGAGGAAATCGCTGCGGAGGTCGATAAGCCGGTTGCAGATGTGCTCAAAATACTCAGTCTCAGCGAGCGTATTTCGTCGATTGATATTCCCATCGCGGACAATGAAAAAAGTTTGGTTGAAACGATTTCCGCGAGTAGTTCCTTTTGCCCTGATCGTGAGATTGAGAGCAATGATCTCTCCGAGGCGCTCAATGAGTGGCTGTGCCAGTTGCCGGAAAAACAGCGTGAAGTTTTGGTGCGACGATTTGGCCTTCTCAATCACCAAGAAGAGACTCTCGAACAGGTTGGCCTTGAAATTGGGCTCACCCGCGAGCGAGTTCGGCAGATCCAAGTTGATGCGCTTCGACGGCTACGTGAAGTACTGCGAAAAAATGGCCTTAACGGTGATGTCTTGTTCGAAGAGCTGGATGACTAACGGCTCTTAAATTAAGATCATGAACGCCTTTGTGTGGTCGTGGCTGGAGCGAAACAATAAAAAACCCCAGTGAAGTGCTGGGGTTTTTTACATTCTTTTACTTCTTACATGCAGATTACTCTGCTCTTTACTTCTTGTAAGCAGATTACTCTGCTAGGTACCGCTCACGCGAGGCAATAACTTCAGCGCGGGCTGAGGCTGCATCTTCCCAGCCATCAACTTTTACCCACTTTCCAGGCTCCAGCGCTTTGTAGTTCTCGAAGTAGTGAACGATCTGCTTCAGTAATAATTCGGGCAGATCAGAACATTCCTGAACGTGATCATAAATTTTTGTCAGCTTGCTGTGCGGGACGGCCAGTAATTTGGCGTCAATACCGGACTCATCTGTCATTTTCAATACGCCAACAACGCGGCTGCGAATCACTGAGCCAGGCATAACCGGATACGGCGAAACAACCAACACATCTAGTGGGTCACCGTCTTCAGACAGCGTTTGCGGGATGTAACCGTAGTTGGCTGGGTAAAACATAGGCGTTGCCACAAAGCGATCGACGAACATCGCGTCACTGTCTTTGTCGACTTCATACTTGATGGGGTCGTGGTTGGCAGGGATTTCAATAACAACGTTAACGTCATTTGGCAGATCTCTGCCGGCGGGAATGTCTTTATAGCTCATAATGGTAAGTCCGAGATAGTTCCGTGAGTGTTCCGAGAATGTTCCTAATAGGGCGTTTGTTTTTCGCAGGCGCGGATTATAGACAGTTGTTGAAAAATTGGCCAGCGGTGCGAGGAGAAACGCCCTCGCACCGCTTTTTGACGCGCTTTGTACGCGTCGAGTTGTGATTACTGAAGTCTGAAGGTGATGGGAATGCTCAATTCAAATAGCTGAGTTTTCATTTCCTCAGGAAGTGCGTCAAAAGGAGCCGCTTTTTCCACTGCTCTCAGTGCGGCTTTATCAAGACTCGCGTAGCCGGACTCCTGAGTTGTGACAAGTCCAACCAACTCGCCGTGACGATCGATGGTGACTGCAATGCGAACAGTTCCCTCCTGTTTTTTCGTCACTGCGCGGGAGGGGTAGCTGATATGTTTGTAAATTTCTTGCACAACACCAGGCGTATAGTCTCTCTGTGCCAGCGCCTCAGAGACGTTAAAATCGGCGATATCGTCATCTTCAGTGTTAGCTGGAGCCTCTTCTGCGGTCGCCGATTGCCCGGTTGGGGCAATTTTTGATGCCGAGTCAGCGGGAGAGTTTGACGCATCGGAACCTGCCTGCAGTGCCACGTGCACTGGTGCTTGCTCTTCAGGGACGACTACTGGAGTAGTAGGTTTGGCGATGGCAATGTCACTCTTTGGTTTGGTTTTCGATATTGTGGGTCCAGTTTCCGCAAGCGCAGGCGCTGGAGCAACCCAAGAGGCGACTAGGGCGATACGCGCGTCGCTCGGTTGCGTGTTCGACACTAAGCCCTGCACGCGGCTATTGATCTGAGTGCCTAATAATTCCTCTTTAAAGCTGGTGCTTGGCGGGATTGCGCCAATCCACGTGCGCAGCAATAGATCAAAGACATCAGTCGACAGACCAGAGATTAGTTCAGTACCGTTGAAGATCATGGATGTGCCGCCCTTCGGGGTCGAAATATATTCGATAATATCCCCCGTCTGTGGCGCTGATTTAGGCGCCTGCATTAGCGCAATAAGCTGTTGGGCGGACTCTGAAAATGTCTCACGGCTATTGTTAATCGAGATGCTTTGCATCCACATATTGACCCAGCGTCGCATTGAATAGTTGTTGAGCACACGAAGTTCCATGCGCTTTTCACTTTTCATCGTCTCGATGTTGTGCGCTTCTTTTTGCGCGGTTTCGAGAAATAAACTGGCGACGAACTGGTCTTTGCCAAGGTCGGTATAGATGCTGCTGCCATTGAGGCGCAATTCTGCTTGCGCGCTGAAACTCAACAGTAATAACGAGATGACTCCAGCGAGACTGCACAAAAAATTCCGAGAAAGCCGCCGATAAACCTGTGCAGACGTTTTTGAGCAACGATATATTGCGGCATTTTTCGGCGAGCTGTGGTGGTTCGAGCTATACGGCGCCATGGTAATACATCCTTTTAAGTCCAATCTGGGGTGGTGCGTGAGTGCCATTGTCATCAGCGCTAGCGCGACATCAAGAGGCAAATTTTACAATGCCAACTCGCGCACTAACTGTAGCTAGGTTTTGCCAATCTGATCACAGTTGAGGGCATAAATCTATGCTCTGTGCCCACACAATATTAGGGCTACTTCAGGTTGAAAAAACGACTGAGAGCACGCCGTTTTTGAGAGGGCCGTTTTCAAGGCTGAAACTGATAGTCTTTTTTTGGTTAGACGACTTAAGTCCAAAAAGAGTAAACTACTGAGCTTTCCGCGACGTATCTAGGCCCGCATGCTGCAGGCAAAAAAGCCGTCTATAGTTAGCTTTCGGTCAAGGGAACTCTTGCGAAGGTCGATTGTTTGGGATTTTCGTTGCAGAGACAATTAACACTTCAATTTGGATGGGTGCTCGTGAATATTAATGTCCGTATTTCAATCGCTATTGCCGTCGCTATATTTGTTTGGCTGTTCAGCGGTCTGTTTATTTCCTCTGCGAACGAAGCTGAGGGGACGCAAGTTCAAGCGCCGCTGACGCATATCGAGGCGGTGTGGTCAGAGACCCAAGAATACAAACCCAAGTTGATGTTGCGTGCAAAAACAGAAGCCAATCGTGAGGTCAATATCAAAGCGCAGGTTGGCGGCCGCATTGTCGCTGTACCCGGTGCCGAGGGTGTTCTGGTGAAAAGTGGTGAAACTCTGTGTGAAATTGATGCGGAAGACCGCGCGCGCCAGATTGACTTTGCCACATCTGCTCTGAATCAGGCGACCATTGAATACCAGGGTGCACAGCGACTGAAACAGGGTGGCTATCAGTCAGAATTGGCCATTGCACAGGCGAAAACACGGCTCGAGTCGGCTCGGGCCGCTTATGAACGCAGTCAAATCGATTTTGCCAATCTGGCGATCAAAGCACCTTTTGACGGCATAATTGAACGCCGTCCGGTGGAAATCGGCGATTTTGTCCAGCCAGGTCAGTTGTGCGCGCAGATTGTTGAACTAGATCCATTAAAGGTTAGCGCGCTGATATCGGAGTCGGAGATTGTTAAAGTTTCTCTGGGCAGTGAGGCGACGTTGACTCTGGTTAACGGCGAAGTATTGACCGGAGTGGTCAGCTATTTATCTCATCAGGCTGATCAGGTTACGCGCAGTTACCGCATTGAAGCAACAGTGCCTAATCCACAAATGAATTTTCGTGCGGGTATGTCTGGGCGGCTTGAGCTTGAGGAGCAACCTATTGAGGCGCATCTTGTTGCCGCGAGCATGGTTCTCTTGGACGATGTAGGCCATCCAGCCGTGCGCGCGGTCAGTGAAGACGGGCTGATCAGCACACTGCCGGTGAAGATTGTCGGCGAACAAAACAATGGCGTTTGGGTTGTTGGATTACCACAGCGTGCAGCTCTGATAACAGTCGGACAGAACTATGTGGCGTCTGGCGAGAAAGTTGTCGTCTCATTCGCCAGTTCTCTCGCTCTTTAGCCATCTAGCTCGGACACAGGTCTCATGAAGTTTCTAAATTTGATAGTGGACCATGCGAGAGCGACGCTTTCGATCATGGTGTTAATCCTGTTTGCCGGAACCATGGCGAGAATCGCTATGCCCGTCGAAGTGAATCCCAATGTTACCCTGCCGGTCGTGATGATTATGGTGCGCCACGACGGTATATCTCCTGAAGATGGCGCTCGCCTGCTTATCCGTCCCATTGAGAAAGAGCTGAAAACCTTGGATGGCTTAGAAGAGATTCACGCCACCGCTAGGGAAAGCATGGTCTATATCATGGTTGAGTTCGATATCAGTGAAGATATCAGCGTGGCGGTGGCTGAGGTGCGCGAAGCGGTTGATCGTGCAAAAGCAGAGTTTCCTCAAGAGACCAAAGAACCGATCGTTCAAGAGCTGAGTCCCAGCCCAGAACCCACCGTGGTGGTGACGTTTTCCGGTGAAAATGTCTCTGAGCGCGACCTTTACTCCGCGGCGAAGTACTACCAGCGCCAACTCGAAATTCTCCCCGACGTCCTGAAAGCAGACATGTCTGGCCACCGAGACGAAGTGGTCGATATTATTCTCGACCCCTACCGGCTTGAGCAGTACAACATTACCGCCACTGAATTGTTGCGCTCGGTGCGGGCCAACAATTTACTCATACCCGCCGGTGAAATGGACGCTGCCCAAGGTCGGTTTGGTATCAAGCTGCCCGCCCTGATTGAAACAGCGGATGATATTCGCAGTTTGCCACTGCGCTTTACCGCTGACGGTGTGATTACCGTTGGCGACGTCGCTGAGGTGCGTAGAACCTTCAAAGACCCTGTGGGTTTTAGCACGATCAATGGTGAAAAAACCATTGCTATTGATGTGCGCAAGCGCCTCAAGGCGAACTCTATTGAAACGGTTGCCGCGGTGCGTGAGGCTATTGCTAACGCGCCCGCAAAATTTTCCCAAGAAATTGAAGTGAACTTTATTTTTGACAGCTCCGATTACGCGCAATCGATGGTCAGTGAGTTGCAGGGAAATATTTTAACCGCCATGAGCCTGGTGTTGATCTTAGTTGTCGCCACGCTGGGCGTTCGCTCAGGATTGTTGGTAGGTTTCGGTATTCCCTTTTGCTTGCTGGGCTCGATGATCATCGTCAACCTGCTTGGTTTTAGTTTTAACTTTATGGTGATGTTCGGTCTACTGTTATCGCTCGGTATGTTGATTGATGGCGCGATTGTAGTGGTTGAGTTTGCCAACACGCAGGTTGCCGATGGGCTGTCGAATCGTGAAGCCTACATCACTGCTGTGCGGCGCATGGCCATCCCTGTTATCGCCTCGACTGGCACCACCCTCGCGGCTTTTTTACCTCTGCTGTTCTGGCCCGGTGTCGCGGGCGAGTTTATGTCTTACTTGCCGATTACGGTGTTTTCTGTATTGGCGTGGTCACTCACCTATGCACTGATATTTGCGCCTACTCTGGGGATTGTGATTGCTCGTAAGCGCAGTAAGACGATGACTGTCGCCGAGGCCCATGCCTCAGAAGAGTCTGCCCAGGAACTCTTGCAGCCGCTGCTTAATCTCTATTTGAAATTACTTAATCCCATCATTGAGCGACCGGTTTTCTGGAGTGCCACTGCAGTCGCATTTCTGATTTCTATCTTTTTTGCCTACGGCAAATTCGGAGCAGGCCAAGCATTTTTTGCCGATATTGAGAACCGCTATGGCATGGTTAATGTTCGCGCGTTGGGGAATTTGTCCGTTGATGAACAGCGCCAGATCACGGCCGAGGTGGAGCGAAAAATTAGCGCATTGCCGGCTGTGCAGCAGCTCTACGGGTTCAGTGGTAGCAATTCACTGGTGCTCGAGCGCGGCGGCAGTCGCGATAAAATAAGCTCTTTTTTGGTTGAGCTCTACCCGCCGAAAGACCGTGAACAGAGCAGCCTCGAGGCGTTCGCAGAAATTCGTCGTGTGACGAACGATATGCCCGGTATTTATGTCAGCGGCAAAGAATTGGAGAGTGGTCCACCCGTCGGCAAAGATATTCAGATACAGATATCCTCCACAGACCGAGAGGCTATGTACAAAAAGACCGCTGAAATTCGTCAGTGGATCACCGCTAACATTAAAGGATTGCGTGATATCGAAGATACATTGCCGCTGGCGGGCATTCAGTGGGAGATGACGGTTGATCGATCTCAGGCGATGATGCTTGGCGTCGATGTTGGCAGCGTCGGTCAAATGGTACAGATGGTCACCAATGGTGTGATTGTCGGTGAATTCCGCCCCAGTGATGCTGACGACGAAGTCGAGATGCGACTTCGTTACCCCGACGAAAATCGCCAGTTAGCAGCACTTGATGAGCTGCGTGTGAACACTCCGTCGGGCCCAGTGCCAATCAGCAGCTTTACTCAGCGAGTGGCAATGCCACGAGTGGATGCTATTCAGCGCTTCGATCGACAAGAGACGGTGTTTATTATGGCGAACACTGAAGATGGCTATCTCGCCGACAATCAGACGAGAGAGATTGGCGAATGGCTGAGCACTCAGGATATCGATGATTCGATTAAAGTGAAGTTCCGCGGCGCCAATGAAGAACAGGCAAAGTCAGCAGAGTTTCTTTCTGTTGCCTTCTCGCTGGCGATGTCGCTAATGCTGATTATGTTAGTGATGCAGTTCAACAGCTTCTATCAGGCGTTCCTGATCTTGTTCTCGGTGGTTATGTCGACCGCTGGCGTGTTGTTGGGTCTGATTATTTCGCAGTCAATTTTCAGCACCATTTTAACCGGTGTCGGTATAGTTGCTTTGGCAGGCATTGTCGTGAACAACAATATTGTGTTGATCGATAGTTACAATTATTTGCGTCGGACCAACACTGCCATGACCCCTGCAGAGGCTGTCTTTATCGCAGCAAAGTCTCGCTTTAGGCCTGTGATGTTGACCACCGTCACCACTATCGTCGGCTTGCTGCCTTTGGCTAATGGATTCAGTGTTGATATTGTCAATCGCAGCTGGGAGGCAGGAGGCATGGTCTCCTCCTGGTGGCAACCGCTAGCTAGTGCTATTGTCAACGGGCTGACCTTGGCAACGGTGTTAACTCTGCTGTTGACCCCGGCCATGCTACTGTTACCAGAAATTGTTGCACAGCGGTTTGGTGTCCGAGTGGCAGCTTATCAGTTTAAGGATGACGAGGCCTAAGGGGGCCTCGCACCTGTTATGAAGTTCCTCTTTAGGCTGTTCTATCAATGTTTGATGGTCTCGACACTGTTAGTGAGCTGCTATTTTGCGGCCTATGAAATGCGCAGTTATTGGCTTGCGCTGCTGCTGATTGCGGGAGCACCCCTGCTTCAAATGATCGTCCCCTACGATAAGTCAGCCGTCGGCGCTCAGCCGCCTGTCAGCAAGATCAAGCTGCCCTTGGTCACGTTGCCGGTTATGCTGGGCAGTGCGTGGTTGCTGGCAACAGTGCCTCAAACAGGCTTGGCACTGTGGCTTGGACTGGCGGGCATCGCCGGTTTTATTCTCAATAACTATTGGGTTGAGTCCTAAATACGTTATTCTAAGGTGCTGACGACCTCCCCAACTTGAATCTGCGATAGCCTGTCATGAGCATCATGAGTAGTGCCACTCGAAAAATTATCCACTGTGATTGCGACTGCTTTTACGCTGCCGTAGAAATGCGCGACGATCCTCGGTTACTCCATCTCCCGATTGCCATCGGCGGAAAATCTGATCGTCGTGGTGTCGTGGCAACCTGCAATTACAAAGCTCGAGAGTACGGTGTGCGCTCAGCCATGCCAACGGCTCAAGCACTCAAACTCTGTCGTGATTTAGTGGTTATTCCTGCAACCATGGCGAAATACCGAGAGGCGTCACTGCGCATTCGCGAGATTTTTTATCGCTACACTGACAAAGTTGAGCCCCTCTCTTTAGACGAAGCCTATTTGGATGTTTCGGACTGCACGCAATGTGGCGGCAGCGCCACGTTAATCGCTGCTGAAATTCGCGACGCTATCGCCAAGGAAGTGGGTGTGACGGCATCGGCGGGCGTTGCACCGAATAAATTTCTCGCCAAAGTTGCCAGTGACTTAAACAAGCCCAACGGACAGTATGTGATTACGCCCCAGCAGGTCGACACGTTTGTGCAGTCGTTGGCGGTGCGGCGAATTAATGGCGTGGGCAAAGTGACCAATGAAAAGCTAGAGCGCTTAGGGATCAAAACCTGCGGTGACTTGCAGAAATTTGATCTTTTGGCTCTGGTAAATAAATTTGGCACCTTCGGTTCACGGCTCTACGATTTGTGTCGGGGAGTTGATGAGCGTCCGGTGAATGCGGACAGTCGGCGCAAATCCTTGAGCGTTGAACATACCTACGGTGATGATTTGCCTGATTACGACGCCTGCACCAAGAAACTGCCTGAACTGCTTATGGAGTTGCGCAGTCGATTGCGCCGAGTCGACAGTGACTATGCGGTGACTAAGCAGTTTATTAAAATTAAGTTCGATGACTTTACCAGCACAACACTAGAGCGAGCGGTGGTAAAAGGATTGCCCCTCGAAAGCTTTGAGCAAATAGGGGCGGAAGCGTGGCAGCGCAACCCGAGACCGGTACGTCTGCTCGGTATTGGTGTGCGCTTTATCGATGAAAGCGAGCCTGGCAGGGCAATTCAATTGGATCTTTTCCACTAACACGGTGGGCAAGTTACGGTGAGACTGGTAGACTGGGCATTCGTTAAAAATCTGGTGTTGAGTTGTGGTTGAACGGGCAAGTAAAAACAGTATTAGAGATGATATTCGTCGAAAGACCGAGGCCTTTCTGTCTGGCGGTGGCGAAATCAAAAAACATGAGCGCGGCGCAACTGGCGAGCCCGCCGATAAGCCGAGAACGAAAGCGGTATTTGTCAGCAGCCAGCCACGGCAAACGCGAACCTATCTCAATGATGTTGTTTCAGCCCTAGACAGCCGTAAAAACAAATCGTCGAAGACAACAACGAAAGCACCGAGTAAAACACCCAAGCGCCCGCACAAAAAAGTGATTTACGATGATTTTGGTGATCCTTTGAGAGAAGTCTGGACGGACGATAAAGAAAAATAATGTCAGCCTTTCTTGGACCAAATTTGCCAGCTCTTGCCAATCCGGCCTCACTGCTTAGGCCTTTCTACCCAAGCGTATTGCTTAGCTCTTAGCAATCAGCAATCAGCAATCAGCAATCAGCAATCAGCAATCAGCAATCAGCAATCAGCAATCAGCAATCAGCAATCAGTCTAGGTCAGTCAGCACCTAGACACCGCGATGCTCGTCTTTAGTTAATACTCTCACCGCGAGCTTGTTTGTCCGCGTGGTAGCTTGAGCGCACCAGAGGCCCACAGGCGGCCTGTGCGAAACCTATGCTATCGGCGTATTCTTTGTATTCCGCGAACTCATCGGGATGGACAAAACGATCAACTGGCAAGTGGCTTGCCGACGGCTGCAGATATTGTCCAACAGTCAGCATCTCGACGTCGTGCGCACGCAGATCGTCCAGTGTGCGCAGCAGCTCATCCTTCGTCTCTCCCAAACCAACCATCAGGCCTGACTTTGTCGGCACATTGGGATTGAGCGCTTTGTAGTCTTTCAACAGTTTCAGGGACCACTCGTAGTTGGCCCCCGGGCGTGCTTCGCGGTACAGGCGTGGAATGGTTTCCATATTGTGGTTGAACACATCTGGGGGTGTGGCCGTGAGTATTTCGAGGGCTGGCGCCATGCGGCCGCGAAAATCTGGAACAAGCACTTCAACTTTAAGCCCCGGCGATAGTATGCGCGCCTCGCGGATACAGTCGGCAAAATGCTGTGCGCCGCCGTCGCGCAGGTCATCGCGATCGACAGAAGTGATGACCACATAACTCAGGCCCATTTCATGGATGGCTTTGGCTAGATTGGCCGGCTCTTCTGTGTCCAAAGGATTGGGCTTGCCATGGCCTACATCGCAAAACGGGCAGCGGCGGGTGCAGATCTCACCCATAATCATAAATGTGGCTGTACCGTGGCTAAAGCATTCATGCAAATTTGGACAGGCTGCTTCTTCACAGACCGTGGCCATTTTGTGGTTGCGCAAAATTTTCTTAATTTCTTGCACTTTCGGTGATGATGACAGACGAATGCGCATCCACTCAGGTTTGCGTTGCACATCAACGGTAGGAATAACCTTCACCGGTATTCGCTCCACCTTGTCGGCGCTGCGAAGTTTTTCACCCTGTTGCAGGCGACGGGTGCGTTGTGGGGGCGTGACGGGCTCTGTCATGACATTCCTTTAATGGAGTTCTTCGAGTACGGGCATCGAGGGCCCAATTTGGTGGCCATTATAGCCGAGTCCCGCAGTTAAAAAATCGGCTAATTTTGTCATCACTTGCTGAATATCGGGGGGATTATCGACAATATCGGCAAGTTGTGTCATTGGCACACCGAGACCACAGGGGTTAATACGCTGCCAAGGTGTTAAGTCCATGGCGACATTGAAGTTCAACCCGTGGTAACTGCAACCCTTGCGAATACGCAG
>Ga0208164_1000130_pt1 | contig 21487 bp, 39 predicted proteins | sample Colrivmet1449C02_FD_187634 | JGI IMG/M metagenome (GOLD analysis project Ga0208164, IMG submission 187634) | Estuarine microbial communities from the Columbia River estuary - metaG 1449C-02 (SPAdes) (version 2) | ecosystem: Environmental > Aquatic > Marine > Intertidal zone > Estuary | place... | reverse complement strand
AAATAAACCATGTAATTGCTGAATTTTATGGATATAAATTCATTGCCTTTAATAAGGCTTGGATAATTTCTGGAGATCGTGAAACACAAGTAAATATTCCAGATTATTGCAATGATTTGAATGCAATGCATAAAGCGGAGACGCTTCTTGATGATGATCAGTGGCTTGAATATATGCTTAATTTGCAGGATGTGTTGCAGCGAGATCCAGACAGAGGGAAGTGGATTGTGTGTCAAGATAATATGCACTCCACCGCAGCCCAACGCGCAAAGGCGTTTGTAAAAACAATTGGTAAATGTAAAAAATGATATGAATAAACCTGAAAAACAAACTATATCATATTACGATTATCATTCCGTTAAAAAATACTTGATAACTAACAAAATTTGGACAGAGAAACAAGCAATTGACTTTTGGATATATCTGTGCGAAGATAAAGGTATTAAGAATGGAATGCCTTTTTGTATATCTGATTGGGAGTTAAAACACGATAATGGAAAGTTCGCATATATGATTCCTAAAGAACAACATACTGCAATAAAAAAATTGTTAAAACATTTTGATGGACCAGATCAAGATCAAGATCAGGATGGGGTTGTTTGGTCAGCAACATTTAGTGCAACTTGGTAGTTTTTATGATTGAAGACGATAAGATAGTAGACAATGAAAAAGATATTCCGTGGCCTAAGCTATTAAGTGAAATCTTAAACGAGGCGGGCATAGGTATAACCATTGATGAAGAAACCAGAAAAAGAAATTTTGAAGATGGTATAAGACATATTCAAGGTTGACTTTTTATAAAGTGTGTGGTAAAATAATTGTATGAAATTTAGCAAAAGTGATATTTCGAGGGACACTATAACATTTGAGCCAGAAAATCTGGAAGAAGTATTTGTATTGGGCAGATTGTATCAATCACTCAAGGGATCAACATGGGGATATAGCGTGGAGATGAAACTTGGAGTAACCGTGCCTCTCTCTGATTTGATTTCTAAATCTATTGAAGACACTAATAAAAACGAAGAGGATTAAGCTTGATTTGTTATAAAGTGTGTGGTAAAGTAAAAATATGAATAACAATATTAAAACCTGCACAAATTGTGGCGCACATGAAATAAAAGGCGAATATCATTCTCTTTTTGGGTGTGGATCTTATTATAGTGATGATAAAGGAGGAAGTCCTACAATTACAGAGAAGCGAGAAGGTTATAGATTTCACGAAACACTACATTGCGCTCATAACAGAATCGCGCTCTTAAATAATAGACTGTTTAAAGTCGAGGAATACGTTAAAAAGCAAACAGAAATCCCGAAAAAGAATCTAAAGTCTCTGGAACAACATAATAAAGAAGCATATATTAATTTTGCCACAGTTAATAATCTCAATTCTGGCTTTGCTTGTCCAAAGTGTGGAGAAGAAATGTTTTATTCTACTCTTAATTCTACTTTGTTGACGCATCCTCCTAAACGAAGCGTGAATTGCAATAAGTGCAGTCATACAGATTATGTATATTAAATATGAACATCCACGCTCCTGAAGAATTAAAAATCAAATACCCTCAATACGAATTTCGCGGCAAACAGCGCGAAATTAATAATAGAATAGTAATTGAAGCCTATAATCCTACTACTGAGCAGACTTTTTATTATTCTTTTGAAGAGGATTTTTTTTGGATAGCCGGTCAGATTCCAGATTATAAATTACAAAAAGCGTGAAAAATAAACTCGCAACCTTGCAAGATCGCCTTGACAATCCGTTGAAAGACGACTACGCTGCTCTACGACAGTTGGAAAAGACTCTGCCCCTATCTGATGCGGCAAAGAAAAAACTTAATAAATTAAACAAAAATACCATGAGAGCATACCTTGAGTTCAGCTTGATGGATCAGGAAGTTGACCATCTCACCAAAATTGGTTTCGGCGCAAAGATCCTTGACGCTTATGAAATGGAGAATGGCTTTGTTGCTGTTGTTGTTGATTGGAATAGTAAAACTGACAGCCATAAACTCAAATACGCTTCGCAAGGCTGTATTACTTACAGTAGCGATAAAATCGTAGGCGTAGATTTAGAGTTTCAAAATTATCCATATAAAGATGATGATTGCGAAATGTATCCTATCATTTCAGTTAAATTAGATTACAATAATTCTAATAAGAAAATGGATTATGTTTGTTTTCAAAATCTGAAATATCAAGCAGTAGTTTATTTTGCGCCTTACGACTGGAACGTTGGTAGAAACTCTAAAAAAATTAAATTTTAAAATTATGCCTACAGGATACACAACAGACATATATAATGGCGAAGAAGTGACATTCAAAGACTTTGCGCTGAATTGTGCTAGAGCTTTTGGTGCTTGCGTAATGCAGCGCGATGATCCAGCGGACGAAAAGCCAAAGCTTCAACCAGAAGAGTCTTACCATACAAAAGCATTAAAAAAGCTTGGCAAATTTAAGAAACCTTCTAAAAAACAATTTGAAACTTTCATTAAGAGATCAATAGCTGATAACAAAGAAATCATTAATAAAAAGAAAGCCTTAGAAAAAGCTTATTCAGAAATGATTGAGAAGGCTGCAAAATGGACTCCTCCTACTACAGAACATGAAGAATTGAAAGACTTTATGCTTAAACAACTCGTTGAGTCTAAGCAATGGGATTGCGGAGTTGATTCTTATGAGAGCGAATTGGTTTCTCTTTCTATCATGACTTATGAAGATTACATAGAAGAGAAAAAGCAAAGATATATTAATAATTACAAATATCATGAAGAGCATCTAATTAAAGATATTGATTTAATAAAGCAACGCAACAAGTGGATAGAAGATTTATATAATAGCCTATGAATAAAACAGAAACGAAAGTCAAGTCAAAACGCATTTATTATTACCATATTGATGATCTTGGTATTTTATATAAGTACATAACTCAAAAAGATAAAAAATTTTGCGGCAGCGATTTTGAGAATGTACATATAAGAGATAATCAAGGATATGGCCTGTCAATGTATGAGCCTCAATCTGTGAGTAGATATCCAAGGACATTCGAAGCTTTAAAAAAACATTTAATAAAAGACCGTGAAGAATGGATTTATTATTGGAAAGATGAATTTGTTGGTAATAAGATTCAATTTGGGGCAAGCGACAAAGAAAAACTTGAGCATAAAAATTTGATAAAAGGAGAACGAGAGTATGTAAGAAAACTCAAAAAGGCTAAAAATTACCCAGAAATAGATAAAGTTTATATAAAATATACTTTCACTAAAGAATTCATAGAAGACGTAAAGGGAGACTACGGCGAACACTGTTTTGATTTTAGAAACGAAGATAAAGCCAAAGAGTCCAAGGTTGAAATAAATGATTAGAATAATAAAATAATCTATGAAAACAATATTAAGAGTAATACTCATAGAAGTATTAGTTAATGCGATTTCTATAGTATGTATTTACTATTTATGGAATTGGTTGATGCCAGATTTAATAATGGCTAAAGAAATTACTTTCTTCCAAGCTTGGGGGATGCGAACTTTAGTGCAGTTTTGTGTATGGTTTAGAAGCTCCGATAAGAAATGATTCTTTTATGAACATCTCAGAGTTTGAAAGAGGCAAGCCAGTTCTAACAATGCACAAAATAAATGATCTCATTAAAAGAATTGAAGAAGAAAAACATAAAACAGAAAAGCTTTACAAGGATAGAGTAGAGTCTTTAAATACTATTCATAATCTTCTCATAAGCGTCAAAGACAGCTTTAAAAAAGGAGAATAAATTTACATTCTGCCCGTTGGAGGTTATAATTTTTTATGACTTACCAACAGGCAATGTATGTTAAGCAACTCATTAAAGATAGAAACCCACTGCACAAGGTGGCAGAGCTATTCGTTAATAGATTTGGAGCTACTGACGAGATCTCTGTTAAAGGGAGTCGTCATAAGTTCTCTAATCTTGATGGTAATGATTTAAAAATGTCCGCTGAATCTGCTCTCAAAGAAAGACTATAATGGAAAAAGACTTATACCTTAAAGATAAATACGTTATTGAATCGGATGATTTGAAGTTTGATGGTAAGAATATAATTATTCCATCTTACTATGCAAGCGTCGTTTATGATTATCTTGATAACGTGAACATAAAAGAAATGAATCTTAATGATGCAGATATGCATGATTATTTAGCATTTTATAGTTTCTTTGAAGCTATAATTGATTATAAAGCTGATAAAGGAGGAAATTAATATGGGAATGTACGATAGCATAGATTGCCATTATCCACTACCAATGCCAGAAGACCCTAAAGGGTACACTGGTTCATACGGCTTTCAAACTAAAGACTTTGATTGCGGTTTAGACATTTACGTCATTGACAAAGATGGGCGTCTATTCATTGAGCAGCGGGAGACAGAATTAGTAGAAGGAGATCCGAATAGCAAAAACTTTTTGGATAGATTGACGCATCAAAGGACTGTCAAGACTTGGCTTGAGGCTTTAGATAATACTTGCACGATTGAATTTCATGATTATATTACCAGTAATAATACTGATTATGATTATTGGATTCAGTATAAAGCAACCTTCATTCGCGGCCAGCTAAGTGATGTGAAATTAACTAATTTTGAAGCTACCTGCAATTCTAAAAGAAAGAAGAGCGATGAAGAATTCAAGATTAAATTGGGACAAAGACGCGATTTCGTAGGAACTTGGCGTTATAAATACATTTATCATCCCTATAATACTGTACTGAGAGTAGTAGTGAGGAGGACCACTAAATGGCTAGGAACAGTAAGCACCTTAATCTACAAGCTAGAAACAAAGATAAGAATTTAAATAGTAATTATAATTGCAAAGACTGCAATGAAATAGTTCACTATAAGTATAATACCTGCCCAAGGTGTGGTTATTTTCATCAAAATAATGAAGCTAGAAATTCAGATCCTATAATTAAATAAATATGACAATAGAGTGCTGCGGTTGCAATAAGAAAGAAACGTTCAAAGACTCCAAAGAAGCGTGGATGGGAGGTTGGGACTTTATTAATGATAAATTTAATAAGTCTCAGGTAGTTTGTGATACCTGTATCCCTTCTGAAGCTCTTCAAGTGGTATATAATAAAGGGCGCGGGGGAGATCTATTTAATATAGCTTTGAAGCATTAAGCGTATTTATTAAGATAAGTAAGAGATTGTCTATTATAGGTAGAAATAAGTTAAATAAAGTAGAGAATAGTAGAGAATAAGAGAAGAGATAATGGTAAGAATATTCACTGTATTTTGTCCATGAAAACAGTAGCAAAATCAATCACTTTCTCTCTCTGAAAACAAGGCAGAAACTCTGGTTTTACTGGGGTTTTTGCCTTTTTTATTAGAATTAATATAAGATAAGTATAGGAGATAGATATAAGGAATATAATAGGAGTAATAGTAGAGTACAATAAGAGAGTATTGTATAATCTTATGTAAATTTCTATAATAATGATGGGTTTGCCGAAAATATAATTAGTAATTCATCCTTTTTACCCCCAAAAGCCCACCAAAACGCTCTCAAATGGCAATTTTGTCTGATTTTTCGCTCAATAATGATTAAATTTTGCCCTATCCCTCGCGAAATAACAATAAATTTCTATTTACCCCTAGGCAAAAGTACACTTTTATATAAACCCCTAGGGAAAAGTAAACAAAACCATACTCAGATCAAGAAATATGCAAAAACCCCAGCAAAAGCACACATTTCAAAATAATGATTAAAATTTGGGATCGTTTTTTTGTATTTACCCCTAGAGAAAAGTAAACAAATTCTATTCTAGCCCTACAGGAAAGTTAATAAATCGATCCAAAGATTACCAGATAAATACTAAATAAACATTATTATTATGACCATCACTTTCGTAATTGCCCGCTGTCCCCCCCTTACCTTCTCATCAAGTTGGACTATTAAATATTAATGGATTTTGCCCGATTTGAGTCTAAATAACTTAATCATAGATAATTTTGCCGGATCTCACACTAAATAACTAAATCAATGAAGCCAAATATTACCAATGACAGAGTAAATAATACACTTGAGTTTGTTTATGAGAATAAAAACATTACCAAGTGGCGAATAATTAATGCAATCAAAGAAGACACTGAGTATATCTATGGGTTTGATTTGGAGGACGATAATGATTACAAAGCCTTCAAGAAAAACAAAATACTTGGCGGAAAGATTTTCTCTTTTCGTGGTTGACTGGGTATGATGTATGGTGTAGGGTGCTTGTGTTCTAGGGTGGCGCAATGGTAGCGCAGCGCACTGTTAATGCGTTGGTTGGGGGTTCGAATCCCTCCCCTAGAGCCAAAAAAAAGTTTCGCAAAATAGTTGACGGCAGTGTAGGATGGTGTAAGTTGTCGGTGTTCTTTAGATGCGTTCGTAGCTCAACGGTAGAGCATCGGCCTTTTAAGCCGGTGGTTGTGGATTCGAATTCCACCGGACGCACCAATTTTGTTCTTTATCATTTTAATTAGTTGCAAACTGTTTTTGCAATTATATTAATAGGTATTGTAGCGGGATCACTAGTGATGCATTGATTCTGGTAAAATTTCCATGCCTGTATCGTAACTACATAAAACGATATTACGGGCCATTAGCTCAATTGGTTAGAGCAGGGAACTCATAATTCCTTGGTTGTCGGTTCAAGTCCGGCATGGCCCACCAATGCCACTATGGTGAAATCGGCAGACACAGCAGACTTAAAATCTGCTGCCTTACGGCGTGACAGTTCAAATCTGTCTAGTGGCACCACTTTTGCAGCAATGAGGGCAGTCGTCACTAAGACGTAGTTTAGGGTACTGGAAATAATCCGGTACATTAGACAACTGAGCGACCTGATCTGCGGAAAACATACAGTGCGCCCAAGTGATAATGTTTCTAGTCACTTTACACTGAGAAAAAAATGGGTATTAATTTTGACCATTGGTGTAGAGAATTATGCACACTACAAGACAGTAGGAGAGACTGAAATTGAACGAGAAGACATTTGGAAAAAAAGTACATATATGTTCGAAAATAAATGTATTGATTTTCCATAATATATGGAACAATAGTGAAATCCTCGTATATTCGCAAGTCATGGTCATCCAGTTCTTTAAATAATTTATCTCATTAGAAGAAAATACTTCTAGTAAGATTTAATGTCCTCGTAGCTCAGTTGGATAGAGCATCTGCCTTCTAAGCAGATGGTCACAGGTTCGAATCCTGTCGAGGACACCATTTCTAAATGATTAGATATCCAATTCATTACATGATTCTCATAACAAAAACAGATGATTCTTTTTCTCTCTCTTATATGAAATATGAGGGGCTTGACACGCAGCAATTCATCAAGTATGGTCTTGAGGTCTGGGAAGTAGCCCAGTTCCTCGGCGGCAACTAAATAATAAATATATGTCTCAAATTAAGTTAACGAAGAAGGCGCAGGACATTTTAAATCAAATCATGTCTGCGGATGCAGTAGGGATAGAACACGGAATAAACATTCAACGAGTCTCTGTTGATGATATCTTAATATCTAGCAAAGGGATTCAATTTTCACTTGATGATGATGATTTTTCTGAAATCTCAAATGAGACTCTCAACAAAGCTTACATCAAAGATAATGTCATAATCATTGACGACAAAGATATTCAAGATAATGAGTATGGTGATATAACTATTACCTTGTATAGATTTTCTAAGTTCGCCGCGCTTTAATTTCAAATATAAAAAGTATATGACAATCACTACACTAACAACTCACGGACAAAAGATCTCCAATCAGATCGTTTCTGCGGATGTAATTGAAATCAATCAGGGGCCATTTAGTTTCACTGCGCTCACTGAGACTGTCCTCACAGAAGAAGATAAGATTGTAATTAGCTACGAAGTTGATGGCGAATACTGCAAGCACGAAATCACCAATGATATGCTAAATAATGCACACGTTGAAGATGGACACATAGTGTTTGCATGGGGAACTCAACTGAGTATTTCTCTATATAAGCTCTCCGTCGTCAACGCAGTCGAATAATTAATTTTTAAATAAGTAGAAGTAAAATAAGGGTAATGAGTATACTCTAGATTGTCTGCTAGGGTAGGTCCCCGTTGTTCATGCATATCATACCTGTCCCGTAACTCATAAAATCGGGGCCTTCTATTTATTTTTTTCTTTCTAATAAAAAACCAACATGCACATCGAAGAGGATCAATCAATATTTTTTATACTTAGTATATTTTTGGCTGGATGCATAATGATTAAGATTCCCGCCGGTTGGGCATTGATTACACTTTCTTTATATTTTTTTGTACAAAAACTCAGCCGGTAGCTAGTATATAGTGTATGTCATTAACTGATACACTAAATAGTACTGCCGGTCGTTTCACCACCCTAGTTGTAGGCTCTAAGAAGGAGAACACTAAGTTCTGCGCTCAGATCCTATCTGCTTCTGCGAAGACTGTTTCTTTCTATGATGTGAATGCTGACGCTGATCGTCGCGTTCCTGTTAGTAAGATTCTTTCTGTTAAGTCTGGTAAGATTCAGTACGCTAAGGCGTAATAGCAAAGATAACAACAGCCCATTAGTTAAATACTAGTGGGTTTTTTTTGTAATTGGGGATTTGCATAATGGTAGTGCAGGAGCCTTTGAAGCTCTTTGTAGGGGTTCGATTCCCTTATCCCCAACCAAATAATAAAGACTAGCCTCCTCAATACAGGGGGCTTTTTTATTGTAAATATTAAAGAGATTGTTCGCAAATAAGACAAATATTGCCTGATATCCTTTAAATATGTAGGGGGGAATAGATGAGAAGAGAATAGATTTGTCAAGGATTATTTTTGATTATGATTATGATAGTTTTTGGATTTGGGGTGCCCGATACAGGAAACTATGGCCCTGAAAGATTCTGAAGAAAAAGCGAAAAAGAAGTTGCACCTGATCTCATTGCCTTCTAAGGTATGTCCCGTCAGATGACACTTAACACTAACACTTCACTCATGAACGAAATCAACGTCACTCCCGAAGAAACCTCATTCACTCCCGCGACCGACAAGCTCGACTATTCTGTCGAGACGGTCTCGCTGCTCACTCCTGAAGGCGAGCATTCCGGCTGGATGGCTAACCGCCGCACCGATACCAAGGCCGTGTTGGGCGTTTGCACTGAACGCTACACGCTGGTTCAGAACTCCTCGCTGATCGAAACCGTCGAGACCGCCTTCGCCGACAACAAGTTGGGCGAGTTCAGCCGCAAGGCTTACGTCGAACGCGACGGCGCTCGCGTCTATGTCCAGTACGACTTCAAGAATCAACTCATCAAGATGCCCAAGGTGGGCGACGAGCTTGGTTTGCGCTTGGTTCTCAACAACTCGTTCGACCGCTCCTGTCGCGTCTCTTTTGAGATGGGCATGCTCAGGCTTGTCTGCACCAACGGCCTCAAGAGCCTCTCCAACGAGTTTTGCCTCACTCAGAAGCATTCGGACAAGCTGGACGTTTCGCGCCTTGTGGACGTTGTTAGCGGCGCTGTTGAGGGCTTCAAGGATAGCACCAGCGTCTTCAGCCGCTTGGCTGAACGCGCCATCAAACACGATCAAGGGTATTCCATCCTCGACAACCTGACCAAGGCCAAGGTCATTGCTGACCGCAATGTGGACAAGGTCAAGCTCATCTGGAACGATCCTTCTCACCGCGAGGACAAGTCCCGCAACCTCTGGAGCCTGTACAACGCCGTGACGCAATTCACCAGCCATCAGGTTGAGCCCACTTCCTACGAACTGGCGCAACGCATCAACCGGGGCACGTTGGTCGCGCTCAACAAGGCCAGCCTGATCGAGGCGGACTTCAAGAAGCTGACGACCGCCATCGCCAAAAACTAAGGCCAGATCGCCAAATAGAAGCAGCACGGGGCATCCTACGGGGTGCCCCTTTTCGCTGCCCACGATAGTTTTCCCCTCTGGGGTGCCCACAAAGAAAAACTATGAAATACTAAAGAAACCCTTGCAAACTGCTGCCAATGAATTACTATTTCCCTGCATGAAAAAACGAAAGACAGTCGATCTGGAATCGGTGAAAGAGAAAGTTAATCACTTCTTCGCCACCAGCAAGAATGAGGCTACAATCCAACGCAGGACTCTCCAGTTCTTCGTGACTGATCTATTGATGGAAGCAAAGCAATATAGAGGCTTCAACTATCTGCACAAGCACCATGTCGAAGAAGGTCTGACCTATGGAGTCGAATGGAATGAAGCTGGCGACAAGGCTACATTCAAAGATGAGTCAAGAATTTTCTTTCATTAATCTCTAAATATTAAAAAGATTAACCGCAAATAAGGCAAATAAGCCTCGATTTAATAATTGGGGCTCTTTTGTTATTACCATAGTTTTTCAGATTGGGGACCCCGAAGCCAGAAACTATCAAAGAAAAGTAAACAAAACGCTTGCAATGATTCACGCCTTGGCCTACCCTTTCCACGATGAACCTTGACTATGCCCTTGATTTCGTTGGCGGGCTTTCTGCGCCCAGCAAAATGCCATGCCGATCTTATTCTATTCCTGCAAAGCATTGCAAAACCGGCGCAAAATTAGTGCCCGTAAAGAATAGTGTTTGTTCTAAGTGTTATGCGTTAAAGGGCTTTTATAGTATGCCCAATGTTAGAAACGCTTTACAAAAGCGATTTGATTCTATAGATAAGCCCGAGTGGGTTGAGGCTATGACTATTGCTATTGCTGGTAAAGAAAAGAGTGGATTCTTTCGTTGGCACGATAGCGGCGACATTCAATCGGTAATTCATTTAAGAAAGATATGTCAGATTGCAATTAATCTTCCTGATATTACTTTCTGGCTTCCTACTCGGGAGTATTCTATTGTCAGCACTTATGTTAAATTGTATGGGGCTATTCCTTCTAATTTAACTATTCGACTTTCTTCTCTAATGATTAATGGTAATGCACCTAGCGCTATTGCCAAAACATTAGGGTTAACTACTTCCGGCGTGTCAAAAGATCAGACATTTAATTGTCCTGCTTCTAATCAAGATAACAAATGCCTTACTTGCCGCGCTTGTTGGAATAAATCAGTGCAAAACGTAAGCTACAAATTACATTAAATCATGATGATATTACTACTAATAGTAGTATTGATAGGAATAATAATAGGAAACAAATCCAATGACACAAGATAAACAAATAGCAAAACTAGAAAAGAAAATCACTGACCTAAAGGTAATGAAGAAAAGCGCTAGGTCTTTACAAAAGAAACGAATCAAATTAAAACTCAAATTGTCAGATATTAAGAAAAGTCTGAGGAACATTAGTTTAAAAGTCAGCAGGTTTGCGAATAAGACTCCAAAGATTAAAGAATAACAGAACAAATATCAAATAAAGCACCCTCTAGTGTTTAACACTAGGGGGTTTTTCTATAGTTTTCGGAATTGGGGAGCCCAAAGTAAAAAACTATCAAATTAAATTTGACTCTCGCGCCGTTTCCCATTACCTTGTCCCTGATGAAACTACTTACTGTCGAATTGATGGAAAAACTCAGCAAGGCAGGGGCGGATAGCTATGTGCCCCTCTGCAAACTATTCACCCCTTGGGGCGCAGCAACTTGGCTCATTACAGGCATCGAAGGCGGCATCCTGCATGGCTTCGCTGACTTGGGCATGGGTTGCGTGGAATGGGGCGGTATTGCTACCTTGGGCGAAATGGAAGCTATCAGGGGACGATTTGGTTTGAAAATTGAGCGAGATTTACACTGGACAGCAAGGGCTGACTTGAATTACTTTGAGTTGGACTCACTTGTTGGGATTTAACAACAATAAAGAATAAATATGAAATACAAAGTCACACTATATCAAGAGGTTTATACTCATTTAGAAATTGAAGCTAAATCAGAAGATGAAGCAAGAGATTTAGTCTTAAGGGGAGAATTTGATGATGATAACACTATTGATATCGAAGTCGAAGTAAGAGAGTCTGAAATAATTGATTCAGAAGAAATTAAAGAATAATATGAAAACATATAAGCAATTAGTTTTGGTAGAGTTCCGTCATTGTCCTCCATTCTTGTATAATATTGTTAGTGATAAGCCTATCTCTATGGATAATGTAGTTCAGCATTTTATTGATACTGAAGATTTCGATGGGGAAAGAGACAGTATTACGTTTATTGATGAGATAACTGAAGTTAAGTTGTAAAGCAATATGAAAATGATTTCCCAAACTAGACGCTTTGAGGTTCAATCAATTTTTGAAGATAACAAAACACTTTACATTGTTACTACTAGAGGAGAACTCTTTCCTGACAACACACAAAGCAAAGCTATTACATTTGATTTCAAAAGATTAGACGGCAAAAAGCTAACAAACAAAGAAGAAAAATTCAGTGATGATGTGTTTAATCACATAATAAAGGACAAACCATGAATCCCTTTGACGAAATCTTAAACAAATTAGAAACAATAGATACTAAATTAAATAACCAAAAAGACTCTGAGATAAAAGAAATATTATCAGATATTGTTTTTGTATTAGATTTAATAACAGAACAGCTTCACTTATCTACTAAAGAATAAAACACAAGCCCCGCTTCGGCGGGGTTTTTCTTTGATAGTTTTGGGCTTTGGGGTGCCCAGACCGGGAAACTATGAAGGGGGGCCGAAGCCCCCCGTTACACTATCCTATTACCATTGACCCCACATAGTGAGCCAAGCCTTATGTGCGGCTAATTGGTGTATATTGATACCATATGTAACCATAATGACTGATTCATTGATACCAGACTTCAGGGCTTCATAGATACCTTGCTTATTAGTCTTGGGAATAATAGTCTTCTGGGTAACAACAGAAGCTTGCTTCTTGGCATTCATATTCTCGACCTTATAGTTATGATTTAACACATCGTGGTCATTAGTAATACAGAAGCAAAGCATGGGAGATTTGACGCCCACATATTCAATTGCAAAAAGTAAATGATAGCCGCGCTCATCCATTAGCGGCTTAAAGTAATTAAGGATAGCCTGAGCAGGGCTAACCTTCTTTGCATCTTCAAGGATTGCAGCAGGAACGTTTTCCCGTCTGCGCCAATTGGTAGTAAAGGTGAATACCTGAACTTGTTTACCAGTTGCCCTATGATAATCAAGATCAAAGAAAGAAGGCTGGCCGCAGAAATCAAACCAACTAAATACATTTTCCTGTTGTGTATAGACATCCATTGCCTGTTCAACGTGTTCGTTTATATAGCTAACATTATGATTATCTAACACATCATAACGCTCTTCTACGTTATATTCATATGTAGCTTGATCGCGTTCAAAGCAAACAAGATCCATTTCTAATTGAGAACCAAACAAATTACGAAAGCCGTAATTGTTTAACACATACTTTTCAAATTCCCAACTAGTGCCGGGAAGTGATAAAACACTAACCTTGTCTTTGTTAGATGCAAATTGGTCATAGACCTTGCAAATGAGGTGACGGACTGAGTTCTTAACAGTGTTATTCATGCAGGGAGACATTAGCCCTTGAAAGGAGAAGTGTCAACGCTCTTTCTCACTTTTCTTTGCCATGATAGTTTTTTCCTTCGGGGTACCCAATCCCAGAAACTATGGAAAACCCCGCCGAAGCGGGGTCGCGCTATTCATAAACTTCAATACAAGCCTTTAATGTGTTTTCATGAATTTCTAATACTTTACTAAAATCCTTTTGATATCCGCCAGCTAGATTCCATACGATTGGAATGTTATTATTTTTAGCAAATTTAAATACAATCCTGTCTCGCTCAAGCATTTGTTCTGTAGTGAGATCACCGCCAAGTGGATCATTAACATGAGGGTCAGCACCGGCTTGATACAATAGAATTTCGCAATCTTTTACAGCATCGAGTGTTTTATAAAGATTTTTTAATGGTATTCCATTTGAGTCACGATACCCAAAGATTTTACCATGACTAAGATGAGTGATATCTTTAATTTTTAACTTTTCAATAATATCTTCAGTGCCATCACCCCAATGAGCGTCAAAGTCAACGATACCAATATTCTTAACATTATGATTCTTCTTTAGTAATTGAACAGTGACAGCAAGACCATTAAATGTGCAAAACGCGCCACCATTATAATATCTAGCATGATGAAACCCACTAGTGGGTGACATTGCAACTTTATTGTTTAGAGCATGGACGGCGGCATTATAAAAACTACCAGATGTATAAGGTAAGCTATCAGCAACTTCTCTAATACAATTACCAAAACCATTAGGGATATTGCAATCTAATACGCCATCAATATATTTCTTGTCGTGACAAGTATAAAATTCCTCCCTTGTAATTGGTTTCCAGTCGCTATTTATAGAAACATGAGGATTTTTTTTGAACAAATCATAAACCTTCTTAGGTTTGCTTGCGCTAGGACTATAAGATTTATTATTATTGACGTTTTGATTTTCTTTGTAAAAAACAGTGATCATATTTAATTTCTTTGTATTATATTAGTGAGAGCTTCTTTTCCTTTTTCTATCGCATGGATATCTAAATGGTATAGCTTATGCCAGTCTTCATGCTTTAATGACATTAACTCTTTGATTCGTCTTTCAGCATTATTTAGTGCTACGCGAAGGTCTACTATTTCTTGTATTGTTATCTTTAGCTCTGAATTCATATTATGAATACTCTTATCAGCTTTTTCTAAAACGTCAACAAGTATTTTTGATTAATCAATGTTCACAATCGTGACGAAACTTCAACTGAGACGCTTCACAATCAAAACACTCATCATCCTGATCTTTAACAATAATAAACTCGCCGTGGTATCCAATCACCACTCCATCAAATGAATGATAAAACAAATCATTCGGCATTGGATGAGCAACCACCCTCATTCCGATTGGAAACTCGTCTTTTAAATCTTCGCTGATATTCATTTTCATCGTGGGAACATCTTACAGGATTTAGGCCGGAAAGTCAACAGCTTTTTAGTGAACAAGATTCAACTTTGCAGAAACATATTTGTTGCCAAGATCATCTTTGCCGCAGATTGCAAGACAATTGTTCATCCATTTTTCTGCCAGTTCATGTGCTTTTCTGCTGCTTTTCGCATCGAATCCTTTGACGACAGACGTTGAATAACGAGGGAAAACGAGTTCTAACTTGAAAAGATATTTGTTTTTCATAATCAAAAAGATATCAGATATTTTGCGCCTGTCAAAGATTATTTTTAATCTTATTCCAATATTTATCAGTAGATGATTTATTCTTGCGCCAGTTAGGGCCAGCGTTATGAAGCCGAGCTAGAGTTTCTATGTCGTTATTAGCAAAGGCTTTGGGTTCATATCTCATAAAGTATTTTTCACAGACTTTACGGGCAACTGTAGGCTCATAAACCTGAGTATGGCTTCCCTTGACCCCAGAGTCAAGAAAATACATTGGGCGAATTTGGTAAAGACCAAGGGCAGTTTCTTTAGCGTTGACTGCCTTGGGGTTGTTGCTGCTTTCGACAGCAGCCATTGCGCGAAACAAGTCTTCTTTGGTGCCATAGTTTCGGCGCGAGGAACCAAGGGCGACAAGGGCGACAGCAAATAGAGATAAAGCGATTTTGTTCATGTGAGAGAAAATATCAGATTCAGAGAGAGAGTCAAACTTTTTTTCGATTTAATAGTTTTTTCTTTCGGGGTGCCCAAACCCGGAAACTATCGAAAGTTTCGCACTTGTTTCATGAGGGTCAAAATTTCAAGAGTAAATCATTAAAAAACTCTTGACAAAAATCCCTGTCGTGGGTTCTCCCCACGCACCATGAGTGCGAAACTAAAAGGGTAACGGTGTTTCTAAAGGCCCAACTATCAACACCCGCCGCAAGTTCTCCCTGCGTACCATGCCGTTACCAGTGCCCTCACTTCGACTTCGAAGGAGGCAAAATTTGTTTGAAGTCAACTAGCCCGCCAGACAGGTCACGAATCAACTCTCTCTCAACACTAGTGACGGTTTTCTTTCCCGTCAACTGAAAAATGATGTTTGCGTCGTTTTCATTGGCGACGTACTCGCGGGTAGTCCCGTAGACTTCGCGGTTGTAAAACTCAATTGTTCTTTTCATTACCTCTACAGCTTAAGCTTTGCGGGGAGAGAGTCAAATAAAAAGTAAAATTATTTTCGCACACGGGGCGCATGGGATAGTTTTCGCGTCTGGGGTGCCCGAAACGGGAAACTATAAAACCCCGCCGAAGCGGGGGTGAGGTTTTTTAGCTAACGAACTTGACTTTGGTCCAATCTGCCTTGTCAAGGATTTCCGTCAACTTGGCGACAGTTCGATCCTTTTCTCCTTCGTCGATTACGCTATTCATGAAGTATCGGATATCAGTCCGATAGGCCAGAAGCTGCAAACGCATTTCCCTAAAGGTTTGCTTGTCAATTATCACTTGGCTGTATCTCGTTTCAGGGGCTGCGGGTATAGGGGCTTCCTCCGCAGGGGTGACGGCGATGAGATCGCGGAGGTCGCTGGCGGTGTCGATGTGCTGATGTTGATTTTCCATAACGAAGACAGGTTAGCACACTCAATCTGATTGTCAAAAATTATCTCAAATCGGTGCAAATAAAGTGCAAATAAAGGTCTTGACACGGCTTGCCGCTTATGCTCTCCGCATAGTTTTTGAATCTGGGGAGCCCAAACTTGGAAACTATGAAACCCGCCCGAAGGCGGGTTCTTAATTAATCAAAAGTGATCGTTCGCGCAATCTTCCTCCGCTTCCTTGCTCCACCTGTCGTAGCTTGCGAATATCTCCTTTTCGATCTCCTTGATCTCCTCTGGAGTGAATCCTGCTGAATCCCAGATAGTTTCAAAAGGCTCAAGGTACTTGATCCCTGCATCGTATCCCGTGCGTCCCCAGTACTCATAAGCGCCGATTCCGGTGCTTTGCCATTCAAAGCCAATCGTGACTTCAATTTCAATCTCATCGTTGCGCGACTCAAGGAAGACTTCCAAGGTGAAGGTCTTTTCAACGTTGCAAGAGGTTTTTAATTTCATCATCCCTACGGTATCAGATTGACAGCAGTTGTCAAAAAAATATCCAAATAAAAGCCAAATAAAAGGTCTTGACAAGGGCTTCCGCCTATGCTCAACCATAGTTTTCGCATCTGGGGAGCCCAGATTGGGGAACTATGGTTTAGGTATCAAAATTGATCAAAAATAAAATTCGACAGGTTGCGTGGGTGTGCTAAAGTTCACTGTCGGGTAGTTCTCATTTATAAACACAACATGAGTATTAATACAGAAACCACAATCAAGTTTAGTGATTTAGAGGAAGTGATTATCACTAACTCTGGAACCGCCAATGCATATGTCGATTCCGCTTTTCATAAACAATTGAATCGCGATTTAACAGAAGCTGAGTGTGATAGTATCACTGATTTATACTTTCAGGAGTTGTATGAATTGCATCTCAGCCGCTTCTAATATTATGAACATCATCAACGGAACTCTAAAGAACAAAGGAAATCTCAGTGTATGCGATTTCCAAATCAACGTATTCGGAATTGAAATCCCTGTTGAGGTCATTTTCGATACTGATAGTGATGATTTCAATCGGTCATTTCAGTTTGTAAGTATGGTTGCTTATGACAAATCACCCTTTGACGCTGATTCTATTATTGAGATTGACGATTATATCGACTCCAAAGCCATTGATGAATGGCAAAGATATATCAATGAACCATAAGTAATACAATCCCGCTGTAGCAATACGGCGGGTTTTTTTGTGCTAAATATTACGCAAATAAGAGCCAAATAATAACATTATTTATTAGTGATTTATCACTATTTCATAGTTTTTTGAATTGGGGTGCCCGAATCGAGAAACTATCGATTAGGTATGTAAATTGATCAAAAATAAATTTTGACATCCTGTGTGGCTATGTTAAGGTCTTATCGTAAGTTAATACTTATTTAAAAACAATATGATTGAAACTATCGAAAACGAAGAAACGGAAACTCCTTCCACAATGCTGTCATATGACGAAACATTCGCACTCTTCAGCGCGATAAGCCAAGACATTACTCTTATGACAGAACGGGTAGATTTTTATAAACAGCGTCATGATCATCTTTCAATAGAAAGTCTGGAGTTTTGGAGTGTGCGTTTGGACAAGCTGGTTAGTGTCAGACAAAAGCTAAAAACAGGATTTCAAATTAATCCGATGTTTACAAATATCTGGTGAAATAGTGCAAATACAATAACCCTGTTGTAGTAATACAATAGGGTTTTTTTCATAGTTTTCGCTTTTGGGCAGCTCAGAAAGAAAAACTATCAAATTGATTTGCAATCTCATTCCCGTCAGCTACCCTTTGGGCACCATGAGTTCTTCCTCCTGCCTCGCCACTACCGCCGCCACCCTCGCGCTCGCGCATGAGGTGAAGTCTGTCATTCAACAAATCAACGATTGCGCTAATAACATCACAAATGCTAATTTCCATTCTGCTAGTGATATTGCTTTGGAGCTTGATAAGATCAATTGCAGATTAGCTTCTGTCTGTCATTCACTCGGATTGAAAGATCTTTCTGATAGTATTAAAGTGGGAGACAAGTTTTTGCATTTTGGTTTCTATCGCCCCCGTACTTGTATAGTTAATTCTATACATGGATCTACTGTTTATTGGCAGACTAATGATAATCCTGAATTGACTAGGTGCGGAAATTCTTGCATTAGTTCTTTTGAATTGCGTGAAATGCGCCCTTTTATTGGCAAAGAATGGACATTGAAATGTGACTAACTTTGTCAAATAGATAGCAAATAACATAACTCCGTTATACTACTATAGCGGAGTTTTTATAGTTTTTGCTTTTGGGGTGCCCAAAACGGGAAACTATGGTGAAGCAAGGACCATGCCAAGTGTCTTTGTTACTTTTGTGTGACGAATTGCGTTTTCCCTTGCAATCAGAAAGAAAATGAGTCATCTTATGCGCGTAGTTAACAACGAAACGAAAACCACTATGTGCGAAGATTATCCTTGTTGCGGTCACGAAAGCGGCGGTTGCCCCGTTGTCAGCGAAGACGGTACGGAGCGTTTCCACTGCGCCCGTTGCAGCGTTCTGATGCCCCCAAAGGCACGGAGCGCGGTTTGCCAGCCTTGCCACTCTAAGTGGGAGCGCGATTGGGACGAAGACCCCACTGGGCAAGATTCGGACTGGTGAAATAGTAATAAATACAAACCCCGTTGCAGTAATGCATCGGGGATTTTTTATGTCAAATATTAATTGAACATTACACAAATAAAGAACAAATAAGAGTATTGCTAGTGATTTATCACTAATTTGATAGTTTATAGATTTGGGGAGCCCAAACCCGGAAACTATCGCGAAGCAAATCTCATGCCAAAGCCAATTGTTAAATTCTGGTGACAAATGACTTTTGCCCTTGATTTGAGATGAAAAGTCAGCGACAATGTGCGCGACGGTAAGAAACAACAAAAAATCACTATGTACCAAACCACTGAAGCCCAGAGCAAATCCGAAACCGCCCTTAAGAAAAAGGGATTCCGTTTCTCGGCTTGGCTCCCCTTTGAACCGGACGCTGAGAATCAACCGGCAGAGGGGACAGAACACCTCGGCGTCATCGTGATGGTGAAGCGAGCCACTCGTTTCTCTACTGAGTATCGCGAAATCAATCCTGACGGTTTTATCAATTAAACACTAAACAAATACAATAGCCCTACTGTGATAAACAGTGGGGTTTTTTTGTGTCAAACATTACGCAAATATTACGCAAATAACGGACAAATAATAGTATTACTAGTGATTAATCACTGATTTCATAGTTTATAGATTTGGGCTCCCCAAAACAGAAAACTATCGTCGCCCGATAGTTGGCATGGTTCGTGCTACGCTCGCAGCATAAGCCGTGCCAAGTGCCCGTTAACGTAGAAAATTAAAGTAGATTCATTTCTTGTATATATATATCAGTATGTTAAATTGTCATAGTCAGTTTAGCTCTTATATAAAACAACTATATGATCAACATAGAACAAGTCCAAGCGGGTAGTATTGCTACTATTCTAATGCAAGGTGAATACAAAATGAATAAGGGAGGCAGTAGTGGCATCCCCCTCAATGCATATAGCGGTCGTGTGACAAGAGCCTATAGGTTTGCTATCACACTAGCTGGAGAAGAGACGTACTTTAACAAGTACCCAGACGCTATTGGTAAACCAATGTGGTTTGAATTTGTTAAAGATGGCCTAGTGAAACACAAGAAGACTGGTCAATTATATGTAGCTGGTCTTCCTACTAAAAGCAAACGCAATAAGTTCGATTTGTTAGTAGACGGTCGGCCTATTACTTCACAAGAGCGTAAAGATATTGAGCAATATAGGACCGACAAAGAGGAAGCCAAGTTCCTCACTATAGCAATTGACAATTGCATTAATGTAGAGTCGTTTGAGATGTACGGAGTAGAGTGATATGATAATACTACTTCTTGTTGTCGTGTTAATAGGCATGACTAGATAAGCCTTAGTGACAAACCCTCTGTAGCAATACAGGGGGTTTTTTGTGTTAAATATTATCTAAATATTACGCAAATAATAGTCAAATAACAGTCAACTATTGTATTACTAGTGATTTATCACTAATTTGATAGTTTTCGGAATTGGAGACCCCAAAATGGAAAACTATGCTTTTCACAGGCTTGGCATAGAACCTGCTGGGAGCAAGAAGTGTGCCAAGTGTGACTTGGCATGAAACGTGCTAGCCTTTGGATTGAGTAGTCAAAGATTCTTTGAGATTCTTTGAGATTCTTGGTGACTCTCATTCGAAACTAGACTAGTCTTTCCCTGTGATCGATCTTACCAAAATCCGCGCAGGTTCCATTGTCACCGTTTTGCTCAAAGGCGAGCATTCGATGAAGACAGGCGGGCGCTCTGGCGTTCCCTTGAATCCCTTGTTGGGCCGTGTGATGAAGAATCACCGATTCGTGGTCACGCTTGCGGGGCCTGAATCCTACGGCAACCGGCATGAAGACGCACCCGGTGACAAGCCGTGGTTTGTGTGGGTTAAGCCCGGACTAGTCAAACATCCGGTGACTGGGCGTGAATACGTCGCAGCGCTTCCTTCATCTGCGATGAAGTCGCTTGGATATGTGGTCGATGGCCGTCCGGCCACCGCCGAAGAATTGGAGACAATTGCACTTTACAAGAAAGCGAAGACTCCGCCAAAATTCCTCACCTTCCCAGTGGAAGACGTAGTTAATCTGGTCCATTAAACGAATCGAAAGTCAAATCAAATCCCCTTCGAAAGAGGGGGATTTTTTTTTGCAAAGATCGCCGAAAAACCCTATTGACATTGCCCCCTATTTATGGAAATATTGCCAGAGGCTTTTCAAATACGGCGGCGGGGGGGTCTAAAAATCATTCTGCCCTTCTTCTATTAATATACCTCTTGTTAATATATACCTCTATCATTCTATCCTTAAATCAATAATTCTTTTCTTTTATTAATGATATCCATTAAAAGAAGTCTATTC
>Ga0208164_1000114_pt1 | contig 22900 bp, 18 predicted proteins | sample Colrivmet1449C02_FD_187634 | JGI IMG/M metagenome (GOLD analysis project Ga0208164, IMG submission 187634) | Estuarine microbial communities from the Columbia River estuary - metaG 1449C-02 (SPAdes) (version 2) | ecosystem: Environmental > Aquatic > Marine > Intertidal zone > Estuary | place... | reverse complement strand
TCCGTCACTTTGTCTATAATAAATAAACGACAAACGATTTCCTAATGGATGTGCTCTATGAGAACTCCATACAGGAATGATAAGGTCAATATTTACATTACCCCCTAAAAACAAAAGTAGGGTATGTTTATCTTCAATTAGATTCATACCCTACTAATATACTAAAAATATTTTGATTTACAAAATTTATTCTCCCCAATGTTTATCTCTAATTTCATAAACATCAATTGGTTCTCTTTTCATATGTTCACCCTGTCTTAAATACCCACCTTTCAACATATATCCACTCAATATAGAATGTCTAAATGTATTTCCATTATTTGTGTCAGAACCATGTACTAAATGTGAATGTATTAAAAATGCTTGTCCTTTTTTAAGAGTTGCATATATTTTTGGAAAATTATGTCCTTCCGGCATTTTACTAGCCTTTCCTCTTTCGTTTCTCCATTGTCCTGGATTTGATTTGACTCTATCCTCATCCACTTCAATATCCAATAGTGGTAAATAATGAGAACCTTCAAACGCCCATAGTCCACCATTACTTTCATCCGAATCATCCAATGATATAGAAATATTTGCTATCTTATTCCAACCTGCTTGCGAATAAAATCCGTCTTGATGTGCATCTCTACCCAATTCTCCAGGTGGTTTAAAATATGCCCAAGTTTGAACTCCTTGTATTTCGGAATCTAAAAGTAATTCCATACATTCAATTGCTTTTGGATGTGCTAATATTTTTTCGACCAATACCGATTCTTTATGAGGATGCATGTATGGTTCATATTCTGACCACTTTGTATCTGATTGATTTCTATTAATTCTTAATGTATTCAATTCATCAATAACATTATCCACTTCGGATTCAGTTAAAATGTCAATAATTGCATAACCTTTGTATTTCCAATCATGCACCAATTGTTCTTTTTCTATTTGCGTAAGGTGTTTCATATAATTAAATATACGACTTATTTCTAAATTTACAAAAATAAAATATGATTTTTATCAACCTTTATGAAATTGTAAAATATTCGGTAAATAAAGACCTATGTTTTTTAATTTAGTAGATGCTATGTTTATAGAAGCCGTATTTGAATTATATACTCCTATATCTTCTATGCCTCCATCATTTTTATAAACAATTTCTTTTGGGCCTTCAATTCTCCAAAATAATTCAACACCTTTCCAATATGGATTTTCTAAATATGTTTCGTATGTATCGTTTTTTACTTCAAATATATGACCATTATCATCATTTGATTTTTGAACAAAATATCTTTTAATAATACCATTACTATAATCAACTTCATTTGGAGTTGGTACAAGTGTTTCAGGTATTACAATTGTGTATATTATTTTTTCTTTTATTAAATCATTATATGCCATAAAAATTATTTTATATCCAATATTCGCCATCTAGCTACAAGAATAGTATACCAGCCATCTGAATTCATTGCATGTTTCACATTTTCAATTTGAAATGCACCAATTATATTATGTATTTCAGGAACACCATCACACAAAAAAAACTCACCACAACTTATACCACTTATACCATCAATTGTTAAATTAATTTCTATGGGAGTTAATAAACTTTTATTTTTTTCATAAAAAGATTTACTTACAATATTACCTATAAATTTTTCATCTGAAAAAATCAAAACTTTTTCAGTTCCATTAGGTAATTTAAATTTTTTAGAATTTGCGGATATTGTTAATGAAACGTCTTGTGGAGCTTGACTATTTGTTCCTTTTTGTAATCCTTTTGCTGCGTCTTGTGAAGCTTTTTTCATACTTTTTTCAACGGCTTTAACATCAACATAGTTTAAGCTATAAAATCCATCTGCATTTTGAGTTGTATAAAAATCAACACCTTCATATGCGTTTTTAGGAATACCCAATAAAGAATCATCTATTGAGCCCGATTGTGCACTTTTAACTTGTGCAATATGTGCGTATGAATTAAATAGTGTTCTACCCGCAATTGAATCATTCATAACAAATTCATATGTAAATTCTTTAACTATTGATTGAATGGTTGTGGGTTTAAATCTATATGGGCCATTTTTATCAGTTTTGATAGCCGTAGATAGTATACTTGAACCTTGTTTTAATTTACCATCCACAATAAATGATGCCGATTTTCCTCCTTCGAGTGAACCGATAACAAGTTTCATTAAACCAAAAGAATTATCATTTATCATAGCTAATATTGATTCTAAAAAATCTATATTGGTATATGCTCTTTGCCAAATTTCTTTTACTTTTTCATATGATAAAAATATGTTTAATGCATTTCCTAAAATAACATTATCACTTTTATCATATATTTTTATAAATTTTGGAGTTGGAAGATTTTTATTTGTTTCATTATATTTTTCGTTTTCAATATGTAATGTAGATTCTTTTAAATTAAATTGTAATCCATTTATAGTACAATCTGTTTTTTCGATATTACCTTTTGAATCCGTTGATAATACAATCGTATTATTTTTTACATTTTTTATAATTTTTGGTAACTGGCCAGGAAATATAACATTTTCATTTGCTGATATTAAATTATCCGATGAATTTGTTAATATTATTGAAACTTCACCACCACCTTTATCATCAGTATAAAATTTTTGTTTACTTATTTCTATAAATTTACTATCAACTAATGATGGTTTTGTTTTTGATATATGATTTATAATTTTTTCAATAATAAATTCCAACGTAATGTATGGTTTTTTTGATAAAGATTCATACGACTTATTACTATTTGCAATTCCCCAATTAAAGAAATGTTTTTTATCTTGTTTTTCAGTAACAATTGTAGATAACTCTGGTAAACCAAAATCAGATTCTATTTGATTTATCCAAGTATCAAACACCAATGGATTGGGTGGCGTTCCTTTTGTTTTACTATTAGTTGATGTTGTAGATTTTGGAATTGCTCTAGAAACTTCATTACCGGCGGTAACTTTAAAATTAACCAAATATGTTCCATTTTCTTCAATAGAATATGAATAATCCAAAACTCTTCCCGCAACTTGTTCGTATGTTCCTCTGGATTCTTCAACTCTTTGATAATATTTTCTAAGGGATTCTATATCTCCCACTGCTAAATCTGCAAAATTTGAACAAAAATTGTCATATTGTGATTTATCTATTATTATATTTGCTAAAGATATATCCTTTTGTGCACCGGTAGTTTGTTTATATGATGGATTATTTCCATATCTGGTTTCTATGTATTCTTTTCTTATATTTGCATATAATGATTGATTATTTCCAAATTCTAATAAAATATTCATTCCAGGCTTTAAATAGAATAATTCAAACATTTCTAATTGTTTTAATGAAAACAATCTAACATTGATAGTTGCTATTTTTAATGCGTTTCCAACACCATCAGTATCAATTTCTAAACTTTCAATTATTGGATTTGGAATAGCTCGGTTTGTTTCCCCACTAACAGGTATTTTTTTACCTGTAAAATCTACACCAATATATGATGGACCAGTTGATGAATATGCATTTTGAGGAGTTTGTATTTCATTTGTTATTATACACCCTTGATATCCTTTGGTTGGACTTGGATTTTTTATAAGTTCATTAAAGGCATCTGCTCTTTCTTTTAAAGTTAATTTTTTATTATCACTCTGCTGAACTACAAGTGCAGCTGAGGTTAATATAACCCATGGGGTTTTAAACATAGAACTTTCTATAAGTTTTTCTCTATTTAAAAAAATTTCTTTAACCCATGGTTTTAAATCAGATACAAATAATCCTGCCATAACTTATAAATTTATTTTGTCGAAATCACTTAAAATTCTAGATAAATCTCCAGGTATTCTTATTTGAATTCCGGGATTCATATTTAAAGATGCTTCATTTAAATTGTTAGCAACCGCTATTACCCACCAGTATGAAATATCTCCATAATATGATTGAGCTAATAAATCAAGCCTATCAGATGATTCGGTTATCAAATATGTGTCGTTATCGGATGGTTTTATTTTTGGATATATAGTTGATTCCATATATCTTTTTTTAGTGTCAGTTTTTTCTAAAATTTTTCTATTTTGATATCTACTCGTCATTGTATAAAATTATTTATATTAGTTACCGGTAAGGCCTTCATTTAATTTTTGTTTAGCTGCCATCTTATGTATATCAGCTGCTGATAATGTATTAACCAATAATGATGATTTAAATGAGTTATTTAGATTTTGTATCGCCTTGACTTCCGATGGATTACCGGTAAATGAATTTGTATTATTAGTTACAGGTACCGTTGATGTTGTTAATGTTGCTTTTGGTGGTGGAGGTTTTGATTTTGATTTTGATTTTGGCTTTGGTGTTACTTTATTTGCTGCAGGAGTAGTAGTACTGGTTGGTACAACCGGTGTTTCATCTTTTTTAGTTATATCTTCTTGTGGTACAAATATAACACTAGGTCTTGTTGGATATTTATAATTATCAACATTAGTTGCTCCTAGTCCATCTAAATTGTAATTATACTTAACTTTGTTACCATCCTGACTTAATTGAGCATGTGGGTTTTCTATTATTTTAAAACCTATCGAAACTTCAACATTTGATGGAAATATTGTATTGGTAAGAAATTTACTCCAAAGGTCTTTTGACATTTGGCCGGGTGGTTTTGATGAATCCGAATATTCAGCGTTATTATTTGTTGAAGGCCATGTTGCATCATCTGGTATGTTAATACTTAAAGATTCGATAAATCCAAACATTTTTCTAGCATACCCATGTATTGTTAATTCTAAAAATTGCGGTCTATAAAATAATTGGTCAGATGCTCCTAAACTTCCGCTTGGTGAATTTTTGTATTTTGCAATTGTAATATCCGGTGCAGGGAAACATAATTGTTTTATATATTCCAATTGTTGCTTTATCCTATATATTTGTGGTTGTTCTTTCCAATATAAATTTATATTAAATTGCATAGTTCGTTCTACTCCATTATATTTGTATGAATTAAATGGAGAACCAATATATTTATACGTTTCCCACGTTGGTTGAACCTCTTCGGTTAATCCGGATATTGTTCCAGGTAAATACATAGGTTCAAATCCTAATGGATGTAATTTAACCCATGGAATTAAAGATTCTTCTGGAACCACACCTTGTGGAAATATTCCTGCAATTAAATAATCTATCATTGCATCCGAAAAGTGATGATATTCATTGGCATCTCTTTCTTTCAAAGTTTTTATCATACCATTGGTGGTTTCAACTCCATTAAAAGCCAATGCATTTTTCTTTCTTAAATAATATTCTTTAAATTCTGTAAATACTTTTGCAGTTTCTTCACCATTTTTTGCTCCTTTTTTGCCACCAATTCTACCATCCAAATTTAAATCCATTGCAGCTGGGTGATATGATGATTGGATATATTCGTCATTGAGTGTTAGTTTATTTTTTCTACCCAACGCTCTTCCTAAATTTAATCCAGCCTGTAATGCTTCTTGTTTTGCACTTCGTAAATCTCCCTGAATTGCTGACCTTGCAGCTCCACCTAATATTTCAGCTCCTGGTTTAAAGACTGTTTTTACATAATATGGTTTATTGGCTTCTATATCTACTTCTCCTCTAGATGCATTTTGCGGTTGCAATAATGTCATACTTATTGGAGGAGGTAAAGTTTTCGCCTTAAATATAGTATCTGGTATTCTAATTCTTTGTTTTAGTATCGAACCTGCTAATGCAACCGTCTGTTTTAGTATTTCTCCACCAATTGTATTGGATTGGAATTTTTCAGTAAATATTGTTGTTCTATATGGATTTATAACACCTCTAGTATCAATTATTAATCTATCAGCTTTATCAAATACATTTTGTATATCTAATGGATTTTTTAATGATTTTTTTAAAACTTTTTCTAAAGATGTATCTCTTGATTCATATTTACCAACATCCGAATTCAATGAGTCCGTATCGTTAATAGGCAAGTAAGTAGTATCACCATAGGCTACTACTTTGTCTTTCTTTGCTCTATCTAATAATTCTAATAATGATGGCATCTAATTCTTTTGATTTATAATAAATATCCGTTTATGTTATTTAAATTTAGTCTGGAACATAAATTGCTCTACGAGCTCTTACATTGTCTCGAAGTGTACTATTGATACTACGTGAATCTAAAAATACCTGAGTGCCACCCGTTGATGCTGCTGACCATGTTTGTAATAATGCAAATATTTGCATCATAGTATTTGCAGATACTTCCGCATTTACATCAAATACCGGTGTAGAACTTATTTTAGCTGCCGTTACAACTGGTGTAGGAGTTGAAGATGAAGTTGTACCAGTAGTATTTGCAGCAGTTGTAACACTTGTTAATGCGGTTTTTGTCATATCGGTTATCGATTTACCGGCATCACCCATTATTTTATTATTTGCAGTCTTTGACTTATTCATTGCATCGGTTGCCTGTCTTTCAATATCGTCTAATGATGACATCGAAGTATTTGCAATTGCTTGTGTTGTTTGTAAAGAATTTGCAGTTACTTGGTCTGCTATTGAAACATTTGTTTTTATCAAACCGGATTGAACCGCTTTTTGGAAATTCTTTACCTCATCTTCTAGTCCACCGGATGATAAAAACTGCATATTACTTGCTACCCAATTAGCTAATTTTTGATTACTCTCACTACCAACTCCAATTTGCTGACCTGTAGCAGAACGATATGCCGACCTAAACTTTTCTAATTCCGATATATCAATACCTTCCAATGACAAACCTAATGCGTCTGTGCCTTTTTGTATTATTCCACCCGTTAAATAATCCACTGCATTTACAAATTCTGCACCAATACCGGCCACTACATTACCGGTAGTTTGCCATCCACCTCCTTTACCACCACGTTGTGCTTCATTACTTCCAACATTATACATCCCCTTTCCTAATGACCAAAAACCAGCTGCTCCTGCCGCAAAAGTTCCTGCACTTGCAGCAGTTATTCCACCTGCACCACCTGCAACACTACTTATGCCTCCTCCTGAAATCATCTTCCAAGCTCCACTTAAAATTTGTGGTAAAAATGATGCCAAACCACCAACCAAACCACTCATTAACATTCCAGGAAGTTCTGTTCCCAATGTTCTTAAAAAAGCTAAATTAGCTTTAAGTTGCAAATAATCATTATCAATCATCACATCATTTAATGACTTTTGATTTTGAATTTGTTGTTGTGCAATTGAAGCTTGTGCTTGTATTGCTGCAGCGTTCATAGTCTTTGTTTCAGCTATACTATATTCAATATTTAATCTTTGATTATTGGTTTGTTCTAAACTAGCTTTTACAACTGCTCTTGATGATTTATCTATTCCCGCATCTAAATCTTTTGTGTTTTTAGCTATTTCACCATACTGACCTTTACCAGCTTTTGCAATTTCTTCAAAATCCATTCCACCCAATGCATTGGATATTGCATCTTTGCTAAAGAAATCTAATGAAGATAAATCTATTCCACCCAATTCATCTTGTAAAGCTTTTACTGCACCAGGTATATCCGATGATGCAAATTTAGCTCTTACTTCCGAAAGATTTATAGATTTTCCAAGCATTGCAGATAATTCCATTTCGGCTTTGATACTATCTTTATAGTTCAATACCATATTTCTACCTGCAGTAGCTATTTTATTAAAATTACCACCCATTGCTTTTACAGCAATCACTTGTTTTTGTAATTCTTTACCTGACCTGAAATTATATTGTGCAATTTCTTTTGTAGAATCTGCCATATCTCTCATCACATCACCAGGATTCAATCCCATCATCACTGCCATTTGACGGGTTCCTTCCAACATATTTAATGCAGATTCAGCATTTGAATTATCAACTATACGGAAATTAGCCGCCAAATCAGTTGCTTGGTCTGCACCTATTCCCATATATTTTGAGAATACTGCAACTTCTTTACCCAATCTTTGTGAACTATCAGCTCCTGCTCCTAAATTACCGGCTACACTTAAACTACCTTCAGCTATATCTTTTGCACTAAAACCGGCTTTAGCCAACATTGCGGCTGCTTTTGTGCCTAATTGAGTCAATGCTTCTCCAAAAAATGCATTTCTCATTTCTTGTTTAAAATCAGAAGCAGCGGTTGCCATTTGAGCTCCGAATTGAACACCCGCTTCTTGTATTGCAAAACTTGCTGAATTTTGTGCCTTTTTAAGTGCTATTTCATTTTCAACAATCTGGTCCTTCATATTGAAAGATGCAACTTTTCCAAAATAATCACCCATCATACCTTGTTTGTATGCAAGATATGTAGCTGCACCTGCTAATGCACCAATTGCAGCTTTTATACCGGCTCCACCATTACCTAACGATTTGAATACACTACCAATCTCACTTGCCAATGGGACAGAACCTTCCATATTACTTAGGAATGATTCCATGAACCCATCTGCTTTTTGTATATTTTTGGTAAAATCCATAGCACCATCGGCAGTTGCTTCTAATGATTTTTGAATTTGTTTACCAGATTCGGAAGTTGCTTCAAATCCGTCAACTGTTTTTGCATAATTTTTAGCTGCAGCTTCGGAGTATTTATTATATTGTTGTTCATTAATTACTTTATTTTTAAGTAATTTTCCTAATCTCTTTTCTTCATTAAAGAATTTATTCTTTGCCGAATTTACTTTTTTAATGTATTTAACTTCATTTATTGTTAAATCATTTTGTTTACCAAGTGTAGTTGCAATACTTTGGCTACTTGCTTTAATAGTTTCTGCAAATTTTGAAAAAGTTTTATATCCTTTATTATTTTTATCAATTCCCTGGCCAATACTTTTAACCGATTCATCAATATCCGACATGTCCTCAAACAAATCTTTAGCTTCTTTTCTAGCCTCTAAAAGAGCCTCAGCCATTTTTTCGGAATTTTTTGCTGCTTTATCATCAACAATTGGTGGAGGAGCATTGGTAGCCTGTGCAGGTGGCTTGGGTGCGGCCTGTTTTTGTTTACTCTTTAAATTGTTATTCTTAGGGGTTTTGCCTTTTGCCATTACTTAAATTAGTTTAAATCGGAAAAGTCAATATCTTTGAATTTGGAATTATATTTGTTCAATTTATCAGTAGAAGCATTTATTCTAGAATTTATATCATCAAATGCTTTCCATACATCTTCGTCTGAATTTTTTATTTTATTCAAAAACGCAGTTTCTTTATTTTTAGATTTTGCTGTAAAAAATAAATTAAGTAATTTAGAAAATACATTTATTTCAACTAATTTTTGCTTCGCCATATTCCATGTTTGTATATAAATATAAATCAATACTATTTTCGTCTAGCTTTAGAGGCCGATGTTCTTGTTTTATTTGCTTGCTCTATTTGTTCAGTTTCTGTTTTTTTACTTCTAACTAATTCATTCCAATAAAATTCTCTTAATTTGATGGACATATAATATACGTCATTCCATGTGAATCCACCATTGGAATTGTATATCATTTGAAAAATCTTTTGATGTAAAGCTATACTATAATCAGTCGATAGGGTAAAAAAAGTCAACCCCAAAAGGGATTCTGAGAGCCTCCTCCTCACCACTAGCAGTTGTATATTTGAATGTTAAATTCAAATCCGGAGTTATTGAATTTGCATATTTTCTAAGTGCTTTAGAATCACCTGCTAATAAACCATTTGTAACAAAATTACTTATATGGCCAGTATCTCTAATACCATTTACTTCAACAATTTGTCTCCTATATCTTGCAGTAATTTCACCAGATGTTTTTGTTATTTTTTCAATAGCTTCAACATCCTTACTAATTGCAATTTCATCACCATGTGATAAAAATTTAAATTTAATAGCTGTTTTTGAAATAGGTAAAACAAATTCATATTCGTTTTTTCTATTTAAAATTTCCTTATTTAATTCTTTTGTTTGTATTTTAGAAAGGTCAACTTTAACATGAGTTGGTTCACCTGTTTCCGGGTCATCAACTGTTACATCATATTCTGCACCAAACGCTAACATACGAGATGCTACTAATATTGCATTCTTATCACCTACTAAAATATCATTTATATTAACTCCGGGCTCTACTACGATAGATTCCAACATTTTGTTTATATGTTCGTTTCTTCTTATTAGATTTATAGAAGTTAAAATATCTTCTTCTTTTGCAGTTAATAACTTTATTTCAATACTACCTTTTGATAAAGGATGGTTTTCCGGATAACATAATCCTTCCGATGGAAGTGAAATTATCTCTGTTGCAAATGGGAATGATTTTGGTAATCCTGTTGGATATACGGTTGGTGTGATACCACCTCTTGTAACTTGTTGTTCAATGTTTTGTTCCATAATATATAACTATTGTGTTTATTATATATATTATGTTTTTAAAAAAATAAAAAGGGGATAACATTGCTGCATCCCCTTCTTTTTTATAATTTGTTTATATTAGAATTCTAATATGGCGTAATCGTAACTAATTGTTAATTCGATTGAAACAGGGTCAGTTGTGTTTGACCAATCTAATTCACCGAAGTTAGCTTGAGAAATAAATGCTCCAACTAACGACCACTCTTCTACTACATCACCTACTGGTCCTAATAATTGGAATGTAAGTTGTTTTTTGTAAAAAGCAGAATAACCATCTCTACCTGTCAACGATTCGTGTGATTGTCTAATCCACTCCATTACTTGTTGTGCTCCTGATGGAACGATTGGGTCATAAAGTGTGATTGTTATATCATCCCAAGTTGATTTACCTTTAATCTTTCTCTTTACATTAATATGGTCTAATTCAACTACTTCCGATGTGAAAGTTGGTCTACTTGCTGTTTTGATGATGTAAGATTCGATACCATCAACCGTCATAATAAATCTATTCTGAAGCTTTGGTTCAAACTCTTTGTAAAACATCTTGTCAAATCCTAATATTGTTGGCATCTTTGTTTATATTTTATTGTTCTTTTATAAATATCTATTTTTTAAATTATCCGTTAAAACTTGCGCCAGTTGGTAAAATGTTGAAATCAATTTGAATGAATTCAGCCGTTTTAGTTGGTTGTAAGTAGATAGCTCCTTTAAGGATGTTTCTATCGATTACATCTGGTGTGTTGTTTGAATCGTCCATAATTACTTTGAAAGCGTATAAACCTTGTCTACTTTGGATTCCACTTAAATAAGGGTTTACAATGTTTAAGAATTTAGTTCTGGTTTCTGCAGAATTTTGTTCGAATACTAAATATCTTGATGTAGATGCGATGTATTTTCTAACTGTTAATAATAATCTTCTTACGTTGATTCTATCCAATGCAGATGGTTTATCTTGTAATGTTTTTTGTCCAAATACTACGATACCTTGTCCTGGGAATTGTACAATTGGATTTACTTTACCTTCATATAAATCATCTTTTTCAGATTGAGATAATCTATCTAATACACCAACTGCTCCTACTAATCCACCTCTATTCAAACCTGCTGGTGCGAACCATTCTCCTGCAACGTTGTCGTTTGCTGCGAATACTCCAGGTAATAATACTGATGGTGGAACTGTTATTAATTTATTTGTGTTTAAATCGATTGTTTTAATCCAAGGATAGTAGACTGCTGCGTAGTTTGAATCAACTCCCTGTGCTTGTGTTATAGTTGCTGATAATGATGTTGTTGAGTTACCTGCATCTCCGATAAAGAATGCATCTGCTCTTTGTTCAACCATATCTAATATTGAAGTCCAAACTGAACTATGGTCAGCTCTATTAACATGAGGTGCAATTACCATATTGATATCATACTCATCAGCGTTTGATAATGCTGCAATATGTTTTTGATATGCTGCCTTACCTGCCGTTGTTGCTGGGTCTAAATCCGCTGCATTGTTGTTTGGTGCAAATCCGTCAAAACCTTCTTGGAATGCTACAACAAATTGTCTTTTTGAAACATCAGTTGATACATTTGAAGTTAATGTTAATCCACAAATAGTATCTAATGAGAATATTGCGTTGGAACCATTACCTGCATTTGCTGGAATTGGTTTCATATATACTTTATTATCATCATTATTATCCAAATCAATACCACTTAATTTTGTAGAATCTACTACTGAACCTGTTGAGAATGTTACTCTTGGAACCAAACTTGCGTAAGTTGTTGCAGTTAATGCTTCCGATTGTCCTGCTGCTCTTATTGGTAATTTATATGCTGCGTGGGCAAATGGTACAGCTTGAACTGGTGCTTGTGTATTTAAGTTTGTAATTCTAATATATTTTGAATTATTAACCCAATCTCCAATTTCTGTAATTTTACCAGTTGTTTCGTTGATTGTTCTTTTTCTATCACCAATTACTCTACTAATATAGTTTGGAGAATTAGGGTCTAAATTTACGTTTGCAAATGTTTCAATTATAGTTTTTTTCTTATCAGTATCAGAGAAACTTCTTACTACGACTGTAAATGCACCGAAATCTGTTCCGTTAATTGAACCCGCCGCTTTTACATTTGAAATACCAACTTTTACTTTGGTATTTGCTACATTACCTGCGGTAATTGTTTCAAATTGGAACAAATCGTATCTTGTATTACTAATTAATTGAGATTGAATCATTGGTGTCAATGCCTCACATGCTTCACTATTAAATCTTTGTTCTCCTAAAACAATTGCACTTGCACTTATATTCACACCAAAAGATGATGTAAATGAACCTGTTCCTATTCCGTCTGCACCAGATAATGTGAAAGAACCCGTATTAGCTACAAATGCATTATTTTTAAAATACATATATGCGTACCCTTTTTTAGTACCATATGCAGATGCACCAAATGTAGCTTCTATATCATTTGAATCACTTAAATCCAATGATGTAGTGTATACTCCAAATAAACTTCCAGATAATCCAATATCTCCACTTCCTAATGCACTTGCAGTAACATCAGAAAATCCTACTTGTACACTTGAGGTTGTATTAAATAAAACACCCAAAGATGATGACATTGAACCACTAGATGCGATTAACATTATAGAGCCGGTTTCTATATATCCAGCTTTACCCGCTACTCTACAAATTGTTGCAGTTCCTGCTTCTCTTAAATATGATTGTACTGCTAAAGGTGTGTAATATGTGTCATCTACTGTACCAAACAATGTTTCAAATTCTGCCTGTGAATTTACGATTGTTGGGGTTAAAGGGCCTTCTTTAAAAGGGCCGATGAATGCTGCACCAATTTCACCTACTCCTTGTTGTAAAAATGAAAGGTCGTTTTCTCTTGTGAAAACACCCGGTGATACTAATTTTTCTGCCATTGTATATGCTTTAATTTAAATTTATTAATTCTTAATATAAATATAAAATTTTCAATCAAAACAACAATTCTTATTTGTATGTTGGAGAGAAAAAATCGTATACTTGTCCTACTGTTGCCGCTGATTGTAATGTGTTATAGAATAATACAGGTCCAATTTGTCCGTTCCAGAATGTTGTTCTTGCACTATTACTACCAATTGTTAAAAAGTTTGTAGATGAAGGTGCCGTAAATGCATTTGCGGTAAATGTTCCTACCGATGTTTTATCTACATAAACTGTTACAGTTCCTGATGGTTGGAATGTTGCTGAAATCATATACCAAACGTTTGATGATAATGAAGTCGTTAATTGTCCACTATTTCCCAATGAACTACCATAGAATTTTACTCTATTTAAAGTAGAACTATCGGATGATTCAATTGCCAAACCATAAAAACCTGCGTAGTCAAAAATGTGTCTTGTAGTTGTACCTAATGTTGTAGTTGGTCTTACCCACATATGAATTGTACCAGTATTAGTATTGAATTGAGAAATGCCACCATTGATATTTGTTGTAGTATCTTTATACCAGAATTGATTTGTACCATTTCCTGCCCAATATTTTTCTTTTTTACCTACTCCATTATTATACGATGGGTTGTCACCTGTAATACTTGCTGCGTTTGTAACACCTGCAGGTCTTACACCTGTATTATATCCTGATAGGTCTAACCAGTCTGCCGTTGCGGTACCATCCGTTGATGATGCTTTTCCTGGGTCAACATACATTCTTAATCCAGAAGATGGAATATAAGGTTGAGTTGCTGTTCCTTTGTTGTGAGATATAATACCATTTGCTAAATAAACGTCAAAATTTTCAACATTTAATGTTACAATTTCAACATCTTCATTTACTATTTCTATATTATAAACTTCTATTTCTTGAACACCATTGATATCATCGTATTTAACAATTTTATCAGCAGGTAATATATCTTCTGCTAATTTAAATCTATACTTTTCAATTTCAGCATCCCATACCCAAATAGGATGTGTTCCTGTTGCTTTTATTAAACCATCATTAATTGAAAAATATCCACTTGCAAAGTTAAATACTATATCTGAAACAACTGCTTCTTGATAAGAACCAGCATTAGTTTCCAACATATGAAATCTCCATTCTACATTTTCACTATCAGGTGATTGAGATTCATCTGGTAAATTATTAGGAACCCATGCTTTAATAGTATCTCCAACATTTAAATCTTCAATATTAATTTCCGTATCATTTGTTAATTGTACTTTTGTACCAAATAATAAACAGAAATCAGGTTGGTTAATTGTATTATAAACGTCTACTGCGTATAAAGTTTTAGTAGATGTAACATTATATCCAGTTGCATTTAAATTATATCCGTCAGCATATGTCATTGATAAAACCGATTGAGCTTCAGAGTAGTTTGCAGCTGCAATTGATGCTGGTGTGATTGGAAACGATGGTGATGCTCCTAATGTTGCAGTACCTACTGAAAAATTTGCATTATTAAATGATACTGTATAGTTTTCTGCTACACTTCCAACTCTTGTTCCATGTAAAGCTCCGGCCGAACCAAATGAAAATGTTGCCGCTTCTTCGGTACTTTCTACTATATAAGTGAATGTTGGTTGATTTACAGTTATACTATCTACTGCAAATGATGTAAATGCAGCTTGTGTTCCTGCTGCGGCGTTCATTGCATTCATTGAAACTGCTTGACTGGTTCTTGCCGAACCCTGTGTTGCTCTATATAAATTTCCTAATGATAAATTTGTTCTTGGCATAGTATAAAGTGTTATTCTCCGTTATAAATATCTAAAAGTTTATCTTTCCATTCATCTTTATTGGAAAAGTTTTTAATCATCCAATTTTTAAGTTTTTCAAATTCTCCTTTACGGGTTTCGTAATCATCTTCACATATTTTTTGGTAGGTCTCTCTAAACGATATCGCATCAAACGCTTTGTATTTATAATCAAGTGGTACGTGCCATTTTTCATGTAGTATTGGAAGCTTACCCCAATCCACTGCTTCAAAAATTCCATATCCGAATGGCTCATATTCAAAGCAAGAGTGAGATATTCCCCAATCAAGTGCGTAGAACCTTTCTTTATATTTGTAATCAAACTTGTAAACTTTTGCTTTTTCAAATTTGTATCCATATTTCTTTTTATAATATTTGTTGAATGTTTCTGAATTAGTAGAAATGTATCCACCCAACCCATCCATATATTCAACATTTTTTCTACCTTCAACTCTTGCTGCGTATCCTAATGTAGTTGAGTTTGAAAGTTCTTTGTTTTGTGTAAATGTATAATTATTTGGAATATGATGTAAGTTTTCCGTTTCATATGGAAAATGATACAATCCTACCCAAACTTTATTTTTAATTTTATTTATTAATTCATTTTCGTATTCCCAATTTCCGTACCAATGTAGATATTCATCTTTATCTTGTTGTGCCATTAAAGACACTTTGGTTAAATTGTGAAAAATTATTGAATCAATCTTTTCCAAATTTTGATGAATGGCTCTGGTTGGAGTATAATGACCATGTAATATATGTATACGTCTTGCACCTTCTAATATTTCAATAATTTTATCTTCGGATGTTTCCCAAATATGGTCTATATCGATTGGAAATTCTTCGTAATTTGTAGGTTTATGTCTATGGAAAAGTAGAAGTGGCTTGACTTTTAAATCAGGTGCCACTTCTTTTATCCAATTAGTTACCCATATATCAGCACCGCTATTGAACCAGGGTCCTCCTGCGGTAGTGTAGTAAACATCGTACATTTATTATAAACCTTTTGAATATTATTTAGATTTGCAATTATCGCATTTACATTCGTAATTATCTAAATCCATTCTTAATTTTTCTATTTGTGATTGTTGTTCTTTGATTGCCTCTACCATTAGACCCATCATTTTTGAATAGTCTAATGCTAAGAAACCATCGTCTCTTGTTTTAACTACTTCCGGTAAAACTTCTTGTACTTCTTGTGCTATCAAACCTGTTTTAGGAGTTGATTTTGTTACTTCATTCACATCATCATTCCATTCCCAAGTTACACCATTCAATTTAGTTACTTTTTCTAAAGCGTTTGGAATAGTTTGAATGTTATTCTTATGTCTTTTATCCGAAGTATAGAATGCTGTGATATCACCTGTTGCAGTTATTGCTCCGGTTACTGTTAATGCTCCCGTTGCGGTTGCTCCACTTACTGTTAAAGAAGTTAATGTTCCAACCGATGTTAATGAAGATGCCGTTACACCCGATGCTAATGTTGCTCCTGATAGAGTTCCTGCTGCTGCCGTTACCGTTATTGCTGCCGAACCATCAAAGTTTACACCATTAATTGCTCTTGCAGTTGCTAATGTAGTTGCAGTTGATGCATTACCTGTTAATGCTCCTACAAATGCAGTCGAAGTTACCGATGTTAAACCTGCTAATGTGGTAGAACTTGAACCTAATGAAATTGCGGTTGTACCAATAGTAGTTGAATTATTTGTTAATCCGATTGTTGGAGTTGCTCCTTCACCACTATTATTAGAAAGTGTGATGTTAGTTCCAGCTACTAATGATGCTACATAGTCGCCAGTTGTTTGAGTTGCCAATGCAATATTTCCACTTGCAGAACCTAAACTTACTTGAGATGAACCACTAACTACACCAGTTGGTAAAATAGCAGTTACACTTCCTGCAGTTACTGTTCCAATTGTTGTAATAGAATCATCACCACTATATGTTCCACCTGCTACTGCAGCAAGTGTTGAGTTATATGCTTGTACATCTGAACCAATTGCTACTCCTAAGTTAGTTCTTGCAGTACCTGTATTTGTTAAATCTGATAAATTTGATGCCTTTGCTAATTTACCATCTACTAAAGTATTTAAAGTAGAATCACCAGATGCAAGGGATGCTGATATCTCTAATAAGGTATCAAATGCAGCATTTGCACCACCAATTAAATCGGTAAGTTCTGTTTGAACATATGCTGTTGTTGCAATTTGAGTTGAGTTTGTATTTGCTGCAGCTGTTGGTGCTTCTGGAGTACCTGTAAATGTAGGAGAAGTAAACATTGTTGCTTTACTTTCATTTGTTACGTTTCCTAATGATAAGAAAGTTTTAACATTTGAAGCCGAACCACTTACTACTGCTAATGAATTATTATATGCTAAAACATTATCATCAAAGTTAGTAATTGAATCTGCATTTATTTGAGATGAACCACTTACTATACCTGCTGGGATAGAACTAATACTTGCATATGTTATTTGTGCTGAACTTGAAACTATTCCCGCTGATAAAGTTAATCCGTTTATAGCTCCAGTAGTAGTAATAGAACCAGTTATTTCTAAATTATTTCCAAATACTATACTATTCCCACCTGAACTTAAAAATTTAGCCGTACCATCTTGCATGCTAACATTTCCTTTTACCGAAACTATACCAGTAGTTGGGTCTAATAATACATCACCTCCACCTGAAGATTTTAATTCAATATCTCCATCTACGGTTTGTAATGTAATATTATCAGTACCTAATTCATTAAATTTAATTGATTGACCAGTATCGGTTGTAAATATTAATTCTGTTGCGTTTGATGAAAGTACTTGAGTTCCATCAATATATAATGATGCAGATGATAAATATAAGTCTCTCCATTGTTTACTAGGAGAACCTAAATCAAATACACTATCCGATGAAGGAATAAGTGAAGAACTTAAAGATGCTACAACAGTTACATTATCGGCAGTATTATCACCGATTGTAATGTTACCACCCAATCTTAAATTACCATCAATTTTTGCGTTTCCTGTAATGTCTAATGATGAACCTGAAATACCAGCGAATGAACCCTGACTTCCTGTTCCTGATGCTCCCAATGTAATATCACCGGTTGCTCCACCAATTTGTAATGTTCCCAAGTCTGTATTTACATACGGCTCTCCAAATGCTAACGAACCAGATTTTTGTGCGGTCGTACCACGTCTAAATTTAAGTCCCATTTTAGTTTACTCTTTTTTTTAGTTTAAAGTATAAGAAATTACTTATACCCCTATAAATATCTATTTGTTTTCTAAATCCTTTATTTTTGCTGATAATTCTTTTATTGCTTCAATTAATACTGGTATTAATTTAATATAATCAACTGCTAAATAACCATTATCTCTTTCGGTTACAACTTCAGGTAATACTGATTGAATCTCCTGTGCAATTATACCCAAATCGTTTCCTTTATGAGAATGTATTTCTTCAAATCCGTCTTTCCAATTGTAGGTGTTACCAGTAATTGCTTCAACTTTTGATAATGCGTTTTCTATTGGAACAATATTTTCTTTTAAACGAATATCGGATGAATAGAATGCGGTGATATCTCCCGTCGCTCTAATTTCACCACTAACTCCACTTGCTGCTCCACCAATCCCTAATGAACCAAATTGTACATCGGATGTTGTTGCTACTGCTTGCGCAATTGAAATTGTTGCAGTTGAACCTTCTCCAGGAGTATGTGAAATCGTAACACCGGTACCTTGTGTTAAATCACTCATATAGTTACCAGTTGTATCAACTCCTAATGCTACTGAATTTGCTTGTATTGTTGCAACTCCATTTGTTGTAATTGCAATATCACCACTAATTGTAGTAAATATTGAACCGGAAACTTGAGCAGAACCGGAAACTATTCCAGAAGGTAATATTGATGTAATTTGAGAACTACCACTAATTACTCCCGTAGGTAATAATGGAGTTATTTGAGATGAACCACTTACAATTCCTCTACCATTTGTTTCGTAAGATGAAGTTGCAGCATTTAGATTTGAAATATGACTATTAACACTTGCAGTAAATATATTCATTGAAGATGTGTAACTTCCAATGGTTATATTTTTTTCTTCTTGTGATGATGTAAATGATTGTAAAGAACTAGTTGCCAACATCAATGATGCGGTTATTGTTTGTAGTGCACCGAATTGACCTGCAATTGTTGCTTCACTACCAAATGATGCCGTATATTCTAATTCGTCTAATCTACTATCTACCGATGCACTAAATCCAACTCCTGATGCAGTAAATTGATTATAAAATGCATTCATTGATGCACTAAATGTATTTAAAGATGATGTACTTTCTTCTAATCTACTTAACCTTGTATTTTGAGTTGTATTGGTTGTGTCATTTGAACCTGTATATGTGTTCAATGAATTTAATATTCCAACTACTTGTGAAGAACCTGAAACAATACCTGCTGGGATTGAAGATATACTTGTATAAATAATTTGAGATGAACCCGAAACCACTCCGTCAGTATCTAATTTTACTTTAACATTTGAATCAAAGTTAGTAATTGAATCTGCATCTACTTGGGATGAACCACTAAATATTCCAGTTCCACCCAATACTTGTGAAGAACCTGAAACTACACCGGTTGGTAATAATGAAGTTACTTGTGTAGAACCACTTACTATACCTGCCGGGATAGAGGAGATACTTGTATAAGTAATTTGAGATGAACCTGAAACTACACCGGTAGGTAATAATGGTATAATTTGAGATGAACCACTTACTACTGAATCACCATCTGCTCTTAATAACTTACTCTCATTTGATAATGTTCCACCTTTCCAATAATCGTTTGTAGAATCCCACAATAAAGAACCCGAAATAGTTGAACCACCCGTTGCATCTTTTACAATAATACCAGATGTAGTTTGAGAACCACCATAATTTAATTCAATAATGTTATCTCCAATATTAATAGTTGTTGAATCAATTTGAGTAGTTGTTCCAACTACCGTTAAATTACCATTAATTGTTACATTTGTTCCACTTAATGCTATTGCCGATTTCAAAGAAGCTGAGTATGAATTTAATTCAGTCAGTATATCAATTACTTGTGAAGAACCCGAAACTACACTAATACCATTAAAAAATGAACCACTATGAATTGTTGTTCCACCCAATACTTGTGAAGAACCACTCACTACACCAGTAGGTAATAATGTTGGTATTTGTGAAGAACCACTAACTACTCCATTTGGTAATAATAGAGTCACCTGTGATGAACCTGATATTACTCCATCGGTATTTAATTTATCTTTAACATTCGAATCAAAGTTAGTAATTGAATCCGCATCTACTTGGGATGACCCACTAAATATTCCGGATGGGATAGAACTAATGTTTGCATATGTAATTTGAGATGAACCACTTACGATTCCAGTTCCTCCTAATATTTGAGATGAACCCGATATTACACCATTTGTTGCTGCTATTGCACCTGATATAGATGTTGCGTATACATTTTTATATTTATATGTGTTACTACCTAAATCAAATATGTTCGAACCAGATGGGATGAGTGAACCACTAAAAGGTGAGTTTACATTTACACTATCATTTGCCAAATTATCTCCTAAATAAATATTTCCACCAATCCTAACATCTCCTGATGCTGATATTGAACCTGATAAATTGATGTCTCCTACAACGGGTACATTTAAAGGTAATAAAGTAATTGGATTACCAGAACCACTACCAAATTGTAATGAACCTTTTCCTTTATGTAAATATAATTCACCATCGGTTATTGATGATGATATATCCGATGTACCTCTCCTTATTTGAAATATAGCTGCCATTTATTATCTTTTCTGTTTGTTATAAATATCTTAAATATTAAAATCTAAATCACCTCCGTTTGTTATGTATTTTGCTAAGTGCATGTAGTTAGAAGTTATACTACCCGTTGTTACCCACATTGCTGATGAACTTACTGATAATCTTGTTGTATTTGATATTTTTACATCAAAAGAACCAGTTTGTGCCAATGCATATGTGTTTTCGGTACTGTCTACTATATAATTTACAGTACCTGCTGCTTCAGGGTCTAAATTGAAATCGTATGTGTTTGGTCCAGGTGCTATTCCAACTTGAGAACCATTTACATATAGTGAACCCGTTACATTAACTGAACCCGTAAAGTCATGTGTATCGTCTGATGTATTACCAAATCTAGAACTACCACTTTCAAAAAGGACAGATGAGGAAATTACTGAAATGTTGAATTGTCTTGCATTAACTGCTCCTAATATAGTTAAGTCAGATGTTACTAATGCTGAACCACTCATTATTGTTTCACCATGATTAACAGTAAGTGTATCATTTACCTTCAAAGAACCAAAAGAACCCGTCAAAGTTGCTCTTAACGAACCGGTAATATTTTGAGAACCGGTGAATTGATTTGAACCCGTTGTTGCGTATGAAGCAGTGTAAGAGTTCAATGAGGAGAGTATTCCAATTACTTGAGATGAACCACTCACTACACCATTAGATGCTGAAATTGAACCTACAATTGATTCTGCTGATAATGTCCCCGTAAGAGTTACGGAGCCTGTGTTTAAAACATTTGTTGTTACTACTTCTTGGATTGTGTCTGTCGAACCTGAACGTCTAAAAAATATCTTACCATCGTAAGTATTTAATGCTAATTCTCCTAAATTAAGTGAACCTGTACCAGGTACCTTACCCGATAACGCAGAGCGTTTCAGTTGAACAATTGATGCCATATGGCTAAGTCTTTAAAGTTATCTAACAAAAAATGTAGTATATACTACGAACATAAATATACTATAAAATAAAAAACCCCTACTAAGAGGGGTTTCTATTATAATTTTATTTAATTTTAAAGTTCTCCACCATCTGGCCCAAACGATGCTGATATTTCTAAGTTGAATAATCTAGTTGCTACTGAACCACTAAATGCTAACACATCACCAATTCCGTAAAGAGAACCACTAAATCCTTGTGCAGTTGTAATAGTTGCGATTGTTACATCGTTATATCTAAAGTCAATTGCATTTTCAGTAGTTGCTACTTTATAAAGAGAACCACTACCTTGAATATATCCGATTGTTCCTGCGAACGGTTCAGAGTTGAAATCAAAGTCATCAGGTCTCATTGATGCGGTAACACCGGTCAATGCTCCACCATAACCTGCGAAGGCTGATGCGGTTACTGCTCCAGTCAAACTAATTGAACCGGTTACATTTGCTCCAGCAACTACGATTTCTACTACCTCATCAGTTGAACCTGATTTGTGTAAAAACGCTTTACCATCATAGGTATTTAATGCTATTTCACCTACTTGTAACGATGTGGTTGTAGGTACCGAACCTGCGACGCCTGAACGTTTTAATAAAATTGATGAAGTTGGGTTGTTTGCCATATATTTTTATTTATTCTTTCTTTTTTGTTATTAATATGTTCCTCCGTCTATTGTTGCGAATGAAGTTGCTATGGAACCACTAAATGTACTAAATCCGGTTGTTGATGAAATCGTAATTTGAGAAGAACCTGAAACTACTGTCTCAGCATCTAATTTAGTTTTAACTCTAACATCGGTATAGTAAAGGTTTGTTCCTTCTGCTACATCCGTAGTATTAAATCCTGTGAAGTCCGCATCGTTCAATACAACCTGTGATGAACCACTTACGATTCCTGCAGGTTTACCATTTAAGTTTGTCCAAGTTGCTGCTGCCGTTTATGCACTTATTGCCGTTGCAACTGAACCACTATATGTAGTAAATCCTGTTGTTGATGTGATATCAATTTGTG
>Ga0208164_1000112_pt1 | contig 23177 bp, 24 predicted proteins | sample Colrivmet1449C02_FD_187634 | JGI IMG/M metagenome (GOLD analysis project Ga0208164, IMG submission 187634) | Estuarine microbial communities from the Columbia River estuary - metaG 1449C-02 (SPAdes) (version 2) | ecosystem: Environmental > Aquatic > Marine > Intertidal zone > Estuary | place... | reverse complement strand
TATACCAGCATCTAAATTCCTCAAAGTAAACAACCCTTACAGACCCGTAGAGATACTTTCTAAATACGATGGTAAGATTACTCAATACATTGCAGCAGTCGGAGAAAAGGACGCTAGTAGATTAAAGAGTGGATATTTCAAACCATACAAAGGCAAAGCCGGATATGGTTATGATGAGGTTGGTTATTACTATACAATTCCCGCAGAAGCAAATCCAATAAGTGGAACTGATGTAAGAAAAAAATTAGGAAGTTCAAATAAAGAGGTAGCAAAAAAGTTTTTTCTTAAAGCATATCCATCATTTGATAACGATATTTTTAAAATGATAACAACAAAATTAAATGAAGGGTTTCCAGGTGGAATTGGAGTAGGATTAGATTTACCGGGAGGATATATCAACGGAGCACCAACAGGTTCAGTAAAAGAAAGTAATAATACAAAACCTTCTTATGAAATGAGACCAGAACCACATCCTACAAGACATGAAAAAGAACACCCGTCAGATGAACCATACGACCCAATTAGTGAAATAATTAATAAAGTTGTTACCGAAGAAGCTTTTCAATTGTGGGTAGAGGGTTATTTTGATGAAGATACAAATAAAGCTTTGGATGTTGACATTTCTTATACCAATAGCAAGGGTGAGTTAAAAAAAATAAAAGCTAGAAATGCTTTAAGATTGCCAAAAGAACACCCTGCACATATTCAAGCTTCAAAAATAACAGGACCAGATGATGCTCCTGCTAATGAACCAAAAGCAAAAGAACAACCTGGAAAAGCAGCAACTCAATCGGATAAACCGGCAGAACCAGGCCAACCAACAAAAAAAGACCAAACCGCACAAGGTAAAGCCGATAAAGAAACGGGAAAAGAACCTGCAGGAAAACCTGGAGAAAAACAAGGGCCTCCACCGGAACAAAAATTGGGTGGAACCGATTTAAAATCATCTGCAGAAAAAAGAGCTGATGGTGAAACTTCCGAACAATCTCCTGAAGAAAAGGCAACCAAAGAAAAATTGGATAAAGTAATATCCGAAATGTCTGAACAAGACCAAACGGAAGTAAAAGATGTAAACGATACAAACTCACCGGTAAGACAGGAAATGAACAAAAAAGCCGATAGTTGGTGGAGTAATTTTAAAAAAAATACTACGGTTGGTAGATTTTTAGAAAAAAAAGGAGAACAATATAAAAATACCGGCAAAGCTATTAATAATTTAATGAATGGTAGACGTATGGGTTCTATTGTAGACCCAGAATCTGGAAATCATTTTCATTATAGTCAAGTTCAAGAAAAAGATGAAAATGGTAAACCTGCCTATAACGAAAAGCCTGTTTATAAGACGGGTAAAAAGGTAAATCCAGAAGATGTATATGGTGGACGAAATACAACATTTACTGCAAATGATTACGATAAAGAATCTGGATATTTTAAAAAGGGTGATAAACATTATGATGCGGATGGTAATCCAGTTGATGTAAAATCAGGAAACCAATTAGACAAAGATGGTAAACCTATACAAGATAAAGAATGGTACGGAAAACCCAAAACTACAAAAGAACCAATAATTATGGATTTGAGTAGTTTGTCTCCGGATGCGAAATCCCACATCGAACATTTAGTACATGAATCACAACACGCTGAACATAAACAAAAACATTCATTATTACATACTGGAATAGAAGTTGGGTTCTTAATAGGTGGTGTAGCATTGGCAGGTGGCCTAGCTGCAGGTGCCGGAACGGTTGGTAAAACGATAGCAAAAGATTTGGGTAAACATGCAACATTGGAGGTATTGGGATTAGAAAACCCCGCTGCAGCCGGTGGTATTGGTATGGCCGCTGCTCAATTATCAGGCCACATATTAGAAGGATTATATTTAAATGAAAATTCTAATGAAATAGATAATCATAGATTGTTTTCAAATATAATGGAAGCATCTTTACAAAAAGTTAAAAACTACAAATTATCTGATAAACAATTATTGGAAACATTAGAAAAATATCAAAAAGATAAACCAAAACAAGATTTAGCAAATTTACTAAAAGAAAATATTTCTGAATCAAAAGAAAACTCAATAAATCATTTTGTAGAGTATGCAACTAAAAAATTAAAGTTAAGTGAAAGACCAAAAATAACTTTACTAAGTGGTAGAGAATATTCAGAAGCAAAAACCAGTTTAGGTGGATATAACCCAATGTCAAAAGAAATATATGTTGCAATAGAAGGTAGATTAACTGCGGACATACTTAGAACTCTTGCACATGAGATGGTTCATAGAAAACAAGATGAGTTGGGTTTAGTAAAAGATGAAATCAAGGATGGTGCAACAGGTTCTCCAATAGAAAACCAAGCACATGCAGTTGCCGGTATCTTAATGAGAAATTATGGTAAAATAAATAAACAAATATATAACGAAAGTATTAATATAGATGTTGATAAGGGTGATACTGTTTTGATGGGAAAATTCAAAAACAAAAAAGTTGTTGTAAAAGATATTGGAAAGGATGACTACGGAATGCCAACAATAAATGGTAAAAAAGCAGCAACATTTAGATTAGGTGATAAAGGACAAAACATATTTAAAAAAGATGAAATAGATGAAATGAAATCTACGGATGTCCATTTTATGAATATGATAAAACTATATAGAGATTCAACATTCAGAAAAAGAATCAACGCATACCTTTTTGGTAATCCTAATAAAACCAATCCAACTGCAGTAGCAAAAGCACTTCGTAATATGGGATATGATGAAATAACCCAAATGGAAAAAGAGTTAAATATTAAACCAGATTTGAATGAATCATTATTATTAGAAGGTGGAGCATATGGACATATGTCACACCCATTTGATGATATGGATTTAACATTTGGTGATTTGAAAGATATTATTTCAAAAGCACTTAATGGGGATTTGGGTGTGGTTAGAGAAAAAACCGATGGACAAGCTTTGGCAATTAGTTGGAAAAATGGTAGATTAATAGCAGCTAGAAATAAAGGTAATTTAGCAAACGCAGGAGCAAATGCAATGGGAATAGAAGATGTTGCATCAAAGTTCGGTGGTAGAGGTGGTTTAACCGACGCATACAATTTTGCAATGAGAGATTTATCTGCAGCAATAAGTGGTTTATCCGACGCACAGAGAAAAAAGATATTCAACGAAGGAAAGTGTTTTATGAATTTGGAAGTAATATGGCCTACATCGGTTAATGTTATTCCTTATGGTCAAGCTCTTTTAGTTTTTCATAATACAACTTGTTATGATGAAAAGGGTGTAGCAATTGGAGCAGATGGTGGAGCAGCGGGAACTTTGGCAGGAATGATTAAACAAATAAACGCAGATGTGCAATCTAGATACACAATACAAGGGCCCCCGATAACCGAAATACCAAAATCGGAAGATTTGAGTTCTAAACAAGGTAAATATCTTTCAAAACTTTCAAAATTACAATCTCAATTTGGATTAAAAGATTCGGACAATGTTGCAAATTATCATCAAGCTTGGTGGGAAAACTTTATAAATAAAAATGCTCCAATTAAAGTAGATAAATTAACAAAAGAAGCTTTAGTAAGAAGATGGGCATTTGGTGATAAAGGGTTTAGATTAAATACAATCTCAAATTTAGAATTACAAGAGTGGGCAATTGACCACGATAAAGTAAATGTTGCAAAACAACAAAAGGATAATATTAAACCATTTGAAGAAATATTCTTAGGAGTGGGTGCAGATGTATTAGAATTTGTTGGAAGTGTATTAACTATACATCCTGAAAAAGCAATTCGTTCAATGAAACAAAAATTCAAACAAGTTGCATCACAAGTTAAAAATGGTGGAAGTCCTGCACAAATACAAAAATTAAAATCAGAATTAGAAAGATTAAATCAACTAGGTGGTATTGAAAAAATAGTTGCAAATGAGGGTTTGGTATTCTTTTATAATGGTAAAACATATAAACTTACAGGTACATTTGCACCATTAAATCAGATACTTGGCATTTTTTACTCTTAATTTGATATATATTATAATAATAAACAGTTACAAAAAGGAAGATTAGTATGGCAAAAAGAAAAAGTTTTGATGAAAAAAACAAAAATATTCACAAATCTCGTAAATTAATTATAGATACGGTATTTGGTAGAGAGGACACCACTCAAAAAGTTTTTGGTTATGAAAAAGAAACCGAACAAAAAAGAGAAGTTGGTGAAACGTGGGTAGATAGTGAAGGTAAAGAGTGGAGACAAGAAAAGGGATTTAAAACAGTCGTTACTGAAATGGATGATGTTAGAGATTTCTTACATAAATTAAGTCATTGTTCTTCAGAGGATTGTAAAACGGTTCCATATAGTTGGGCAGATAAAAAGTTAATTAGTAAAACTGGAATGTGTGCAACTTGTTTGGCAAAATTTGAAACCGGATTAAGAGCAGATGGAACATTTCCTTTTTATGAAGATTATAAAATAACAAATAATAAACTTGCATATGTAAGGGATTATAAGGCTAAAATGGAAGAGGCGTTGGGAAGTGTAAAACAACAAATGGAAATAGTTACCGAAGATGGCAAAGTTGAAAAATGGGAATGGCAAGTAGATATTGAGAAAGTAAAAACAGATTTGAAAAAAGACATTGATGATGCATTTGAAGCCATCGAATTATTAATAGTAAGAAAAAGATTATTAGAAGAAAAATTGGTTGAGTTAAATCATCCAGAATTAGTTAAAAAATAAAAAGTATGAAAAAATTATTAAATTTAAAAAACATTGCAATAGCATTATTAATTGTAATAGTAGTTTTCCAACAATGTGGTGGAGACAAAACAAAAACAGGTGAAATTGTAAAAGTAGATGGTAAAAAGTATGAACTTATTAAACATGAAATTGATACAGTTGAAGTAGTTAAGACAAAGGTAGTAACTAAAAAAGGTGAAGATATCTACCATGAAACAATTGTAGAAAAGGAAGTAATTATTCCTACAATAGTAGATACCGCAGCATTATTAAAAGATTTTTTTGCAAAAAACATTTACAAAGATACATTACAATTACCAGATAGTTTAGGAACAATTGCAATGATTGATACGATTACTCAAAATAAAATATTGGGTAGAACTTTTAATGCAAGTGTTAAACAAAGAACTATCAAAGAAACTATGATTGTTAAAGAATTACCAAAAACACAAGTATATTATGGTTTAACTGGTGGATTTAATAAAGCAGATGTAGTTTCAAATCTTGGTGCAGGATTACTTATAAAAACTAAAAAAGACAAAATCTATAATTTAGGTATTGGTGTTGCTAATAGAGTATCCGATGGAACCAACGGAACATTGTCTCCATATATTGGTGGTGGTGTTTATTGGAAGATTAAATTCAAAAAATAATGGGAGTTCAAGGGCAACCTAAGAAAACATTAAAAGAAATAATAGCTGAAGAATATCGTAAATGTGCGTTAGACCCCATTTACTTTATGAAGAAGTATTGTATTATTCAGCATCCGGTGAGAGGTAAAATACCCTTTCACCTTTTCCCATTTCAGGAAGATTGTTTGACTGATTTTAAAGATAATCGTTTAAATATTATTCTTAAATCACGTCAATTGGGGTTATCAACCTTATCTGCAGGGTTTATTTTGTGGAAGATGTTATTCAATCAAGACTTTAATGCATTGGTAATCGCAACCAAAGTGACCGTAGCTAAGAATCTGGTAGAGAAGGTAAGAGTTATGCATGACTTACTTCCTGTTTGGTTAAGAGATGGTGGAAATAGTTCGGTAGAAGATAATAAACTTTCCCTTAAATTAAAAAATGGTTCACAAGTAAAAGCAATCGCAAGTTCTCCAGACGCAGGTCGTTCGGAGGCCCTATCATTATTGATTGTAGATGAAGCCGCATTCATTAGAGATATCGATGAAATTTGGTTATCAGCACAATCAACCCTATCAACGGGTGGTTCTGCAATCGTATTATCTACTCCAAATGGTGTGGGTAATTGGTTTCATAAAATGTGGGTAGAAGGTGAGAGTGGTGCAAACGGATTTAATTGTATTAATTTACATTGGACAAAACATCCAGAAAGAAATCAGGCATGGAGAGACGAACAAACTCGTATATTAGGAGTTAAAGGTGCATCTCAAGAATGTGATTGTGATTTCGTTGGTTCAGGAGATACTGTAATTGACCCAGCATTATTAACATGGTATAAAGATACCTATGTAATGGACCCGATTGAAAAAACTGGCTTTGATGGTAATTATTGGAAATGGGAACATCCTAATTACAATAGAGCATATATGGTAGTTGCCGATGTCGCGAGAGGTGATGGTTCGGATTATTCTACATTCCAAGTAATTGATATTGAAGATTCATCACAAGTTGCAGAATATAGAGGTAAAATAGAAACAAAAGATTTTGGAAACTTTTTAGTAGCAGTATCCACAGAATGGAATAACGCACTATTAATTATAGAAAACTCAAATGTAGGATGGGCAACTATCCAACAGGTGATTGATAGAGGATATGGTAACCTATTCTATATGAGTAATGACCTAAAATATATTGATGTTGAAAAACAAATGTCTAATAAGTTTTATAGAGACGAAAAGAAATTGGTTGCAGGATTTGGAACAACGATAAAAACAAGGCCACTTATAATTTCTACATTAGATACATACATAAACAATAAAGATATTTTAATTCGTTCTCAAAGACTTATAGATGAATTATTTACATTTATTTGGAGTGGTGGTAGAGCCGAAGCAATGAAAGGATATAATGATGACTTAACAATGGCATTGGCAATTGGACTTTGGGTTCGTAATACAGCACTTCGTTTGAAACAAGAAGGAATTGATTTAACAAAAACAATGTTAAACTCAACACAGGTAAGTCAGTATACCGGATTTGTTGCATCAGGACATCTTAAACAAAATCCTTATGAAATGGATATGGGTAAAAAGGGAGTAGAAAATTTAACTTGGTTATTAGGATAATTATATATTTATATAGTGAAACTCTTGTAAATGAATGAAGATTTAAATAAATGGTTTAAAGAAAAATGGGTAAACATCGGTAAAAAAATCGATGGTAAACACCCACCATGTGGAACTTCAGGAGAAAAAAGAGGTTATGCAAAATGTGTTCCTGCAGCAAAAGCAGCCGGAATGAGTAAAAAAGAAAAAGAAAGTGCAACTCAAAGAAAAAGAGCTGCACAAAATGATGCAGGAAGAGGCGGTAAAGATAGTGATGGACAAGGTAAGAAACCAATATACGTTTCAACTAAACCAAAAAATGAAACTATGAATATAGAAGAAAGACTAAATTTATTTTTAGAAAAAAATTGCCCAACCGATGCAGGTAAATGGGCAGCGTCTAAAGCAGCAGCAAAATCTAAATTTGATGTATATCCATCTGCATACGCAAACGGATGGGCAGCAAAAAACTATAAATCTAAAGGTGGTGGGTGGAAAACTTGTAGTGAAAATGTAGTAAGTGAAGTAACGGGTAGAGAAGCAAAAGAAATTGCTAGATTGACGGGTACACGTGATAGTATAGTACAAAAATTTATAGATGATTTTAATTTGAATGCTAAAAACCTTTTTAATTTTATAGCTAAAGGAAAAGAAAAAGTTAGAAAAGATTTCGCAACCGCAATGTCGGGTAGACCTGGTAATAAATATCAAGGTGATTTTGTAGGTATGTTTGGAGAGGGTGTAGTAAACGAAGCTTGTTGGGAAGGATATAAACAAGTTGGTGGCAAAATGAAAAATGGTAAAATGGTTCCAAATTGTGTTCCTATAAGTGAAGATATCAATAGTGATGATGATGTGAATTATGGTTTAGTGGAACCTGAAGAATACGATGTAGAAGATGAGGATATGGAAGATTTTATTTCTTTTATGAGAAATTATAGTAAACAATTATCAGAAGCAAATTGTGGTTGTGTTTACGAAGCAGAATATCAGGGTAGAGATGTTAAATTGGGAAAACCAATGCAGGGTGATATTAAGAAATTCAAAGTATATGTAAAAAATCCTGCAGGAAATGTTGTTAAGGTAAACTTCGGACAAAAAGGAATGAAAATTAGAAAATCAAACCCTGCAGCTAGAAAATCATTTAGAGCAAGAATGAATTGTGATAGTCCGGGACCAAGACATAAAGCAAACTATTGGAGTTGTAGGAAATGGTAATATTTGGTAATACCAAATATTTTCCGTATATTTAGAAAAATAGAATTATATAAAAATGGCAGACAAAACAATATTTAGTAGGTTACAAAAATTATTTTCAACAAACACAATTGTTCGTAAAACACAAGATGGTGTAAAAGTTGTTGATACCGATGAGTGGCAGAATATGACCACAAACTTGGTTGACCGCTTTATGAAAATGAAAGTGACAAACTATGGTACAGGACAAACGGCATCATCAATGGCATATCAGCAAGTTAGAATTGACTTGTTTAGAGATTATGACTCAATGGACTCAGACCCAATCTTATCATCAGCATTGGATGTATATTCAGATGAAACAACCGCTAGAAATGAAATGGGTAATGTTTTAAAAATTCATCATGAAGATGACCAAATAAAACAATTATTAGAAAATTTATTCTATGATATTCTTAATGTAGAATTTAACTTATGGCCATGGACTAGAAACTTAGTTAAATATGGTGATTTTTTCCTACAATTAGAAATAGCAGATAAATTGGGCATTGTAAATGTAATGGCATTATCAACATATGAAGTTAGTAGAGTAGAAAACTTTGACCCAGAAAATCCTCAAAGAGTTAAATTTGTATACGCACCATATCAAAACCCATCAGGTGGTTATGGTCAAACTCCAAAGAAAGAATTTGAAAACTATGAAATAGCTCACTTTAGATTAAATTCTGATTCAAACTTTTTACCTTACGGAAAATCAATGATTGAAGGTGCAAGAAGAGTTTGGAAACAATTGATGTTAATGGAAGATGCTATGTTAATTCATAGAGTAATGAGAGCTCCTGAAAAAAGAATATTCAAAATTGACGTAGGTAATATTCCACCAAACGAAGTGGATAATTACATGCAAAAAATTATCAATAGTTCTAAAAAAGTTCCATTTGTAGACGAAAGAACTGGTGATTATAATTTGAAATATAATATGCAGAACCTTATTGAAGATTATTATATGCCGGTAAGAGGTAATGATAATGGTACTTCAATTGATACCCTAAAAGGTTTGGAGTACAATATGATTGATGATATTAACTACTTAAAAGGCAAGTTAATGGCAGCATTGAAAATTCCAAAAGCATTCTTAGGATATGAGGAAGATGTGAATGGTAAAGCAACTCTTGCAGCACAAGATGTTAGATTTGCAAAAACAATTGAAAGAGTACAAAGAGTATTAATTTCAGAATTGACTAAAATAGCAATTATTCACTTATACGCACAAGGTATTACGGATGATAGATTAACTGACTTTACATTAGAACTTACAATACCATCAAAAATATACGAACAAGAACAAGTTGAATTATATACTTCTAAAGTGGCATTAATTCAATCAATGCAACAAACTAAAATGTTCTCTAAAGAGTGGATGTATGAAGCAGTAATGAAACTTGCAAAAGATGAACAAGATACAATGACATTACAAGTATTAGATGATACAAAACAAACATTCCGTTTAACCTCAATTGAAACACAAGGTGTAGACCCCGCAAAAGAAACAGGTACCGATGAACCAACTAATGTAGAAGAAGAATTGAATAGACTTAAATCGGAATTAGAAGAAGATGAAAATATCGGCCGTCCAAAAGACCCTGTTAGATATGGTAAAGATGACCACCCACAAGGTAGAGACCCATTGGGTATTAAAACTCTTAAACAAAAAGAAGGGTCTGTAAAATTTAAAGCAAGAGATTCATATTTAGAGATATTTAAAGATATGGACGGAAATAAAAAGACTATTTTAACAGAAGATAACACAAAATAGTAATAAACCAATAATAAAATATATTTATATCAGAATAATTGTATAATTTAATGAAAAAAATAAAACATTCAAAGTTTAAAAATACGGGATTCTTATTTGAATTATTAGTGAGACAAATTACCTCAGAGGTTATGTCATCTAGTAAGTCGGTGGCCGAAAAGCTTTTAAAAGAACACTTTAATTCTAAACAAGAATTATCAAAAGAATTGAAATTATATCAATATCTTATTAATGAAAAATATAATTCAGAATCAAAGGCTGAACAATTCATCAATACAATATTGGAAGCTCGTAAAAAAATAGACGAGAAAAAACTTACAAAGGAAAAATACAATCTTATAAAAGAAATTAAAGAAACTTATGATTTAGATGAGTTTATTAAATCTCCAATTTCCAATTATAAAACACTAGCATCTATTTATAAAATATTTGAAACAGTTGTAACCGATACACAATACGAACCAACCGACATAGTATCAGCAAGATTTACAATTGCAGAAAATATTATAAATTCTTCTATTCAAAATAAAGATGTAAAACTTAAAGATGCAGTTTTAGAAGAATACAGAAAACAAGATGATGATTTAAGAGCAGTTTCTTATAAACTATTGGTTGAATCATTTAATAACAAATATAGTAATCTTACAAATGACCAAAAAGGTTTATTAAGAGAATATATTAATAATATCAATAATACTGGTAAATTAAGTGAATACGTTTCAAATGAGATAACCAAATTAGTAGAAGGGTTGAAAGAAGTTGGTTCTAAAATTTCTGACAAAGTTACAAAAATCAAATTAGCAGAAACAATTGCAAATGTTAGAAAAATTAAATCTGTTAAAAAGATTAAAGAACAACATTTATCAGCAATGATGATGACATATGAATTATTAAAAGAATTAAAAGAATCAATTAAAAAATAAAAAATGGTAAATTATAGAATATTTAACGCAAAAGAATTTGTAGCAGCAGGAGCTGGTACATCTGGTTCTTTAGAAAGTGCATGGGGTGTAATGAGAGGTTCGGCAGTTTGTTCGGGTTCAGTAACATTGGAAGGATTTGTAACTCCATCGGGTTCAACACCGGTTAGTACACGTTCTACATTGAAATTAGAATCATTAGCACAGGGTGAACCAATTCCTTGTTATGTTAGAAGCATTACGGTAACATCTGGAACAGCATATTTATTAGCATAATAAATTTAAAAAAAATGCCAACAACACCCAAAGAGCAACAATTAAGTAAGATTAGAGAAATCGTTCGTAAAATAGTTAGAGAAAGAATGATTGACGAAATGAACACTACCGGTGGTGTGGAGGGATATAATACACCTTTTGCATTTAGTGGTAAAGGTGGTGAAAAGAAAAAAGCAAAAAGACAAGCAGACCTTACAGGATACACACCAGTTAATGAAAATAGATGGTTGGCATTGAAACAAGATGAATCAACTGCACAGGCTAAAATTGGTAGAGGTATATCTAATATCAATAAACAATTAAAAGAAATGGAAAGATTTCTTAATTGGTATGGTAAGATTAAGAACGAAAGTGGTGTAGATAATAAATCTTACTGGAAAAGGACAAATAGTCATATTTATAGTATACAAGAGAGATTATTAAAACTAGACCAAAAAATTAGACAAATATCAGAATAATGAAACATACAGAATTAAAAGAACTTATCCGTCAGGTAGTAAAAGAAGAAAGTGATTACCAACAATTATTCAAACATATGTTGGATAGAACGGGTAAATCTATTCCTGATATGACAGATGCAGAAAAAGTTAAATTTTTTACTGCAGTAGATAAAGCTAGCAAAGCAAAATCAGAAGGTAAATTAACAGGATACAACGAAGCTGAATTATCTGCAGGTCAAAAGAAAATTGATGTTGATGGTGATGGTGAAATTGAAGGAAGTGATTTAGCTACGTTAAGAAATAAGAACGAAGTTATTCAAAAAAAAAAGTAAATGAATCTTTGGCCGTTGATATAATGGTCACATTGGGTGCATTTATTATTGGTAAGATTGTTTTTTATTATATGTGGGATTTGGTTGATAAAGGAATGAAATACTTTACTGCTAAACCAGATTATAAAAAACCGGTAACAAACATATTGGATACATTATCAAATAACAAAAGTTTTATAAATGATGTAACCAAATTGATTGACCAAAAAAAGGGAATTGATAGTTCAACGGCTGATAAAATAGTTAAATTACCATATGCACAAACACAAATAATAAAAGTGATTGATGATGCAAATGGTGAATTGGATAAAACAGAAATAGAAAACCAATTAAAAACTATATTTTTCAAATCTTGGTCAGATAAATCAATTACTGATAAAGCAATAGAAAAAGTTAAAAAGGATATAAAATAACATGAATAAAGGATTATTAATAGAAACACATTTGTTCGAAGCAAAACTTCAACAAGAAGAAAATGGAACTTATTTAGTTAAGGGCATTTTGCAAAGAGCAGGTGCACCTAATCAAAATAATAGAAGATATCCTAAAGAAATTTTAGAAAGAGAGTGTCAAAAGTATCAACAACTTATTAAAGAAAGAAGAGCTTTGGGTGAATTAGACCATCCTGAGTCTCCGGTTATCAATTTAAAGAATGTATCACATAACATTAGAGAAATCTATTGGGAAGGTGATGATGTATGTGGAGTAGTAGAAATACTTTCAACACCATCAGGAAATATCTTAAAAGAATTATTAAAGAACAATATTCGTTTAGGTATTTCATCTAGAGGATTGGGTTCAGTTAAAGAATTAAGAGATGGTACTGTAATGGTAGCAGAAGATTTTGAATTAGTAGGTTGGGACTTTGTATCTAACCCATCAACACATGGAGCATTTATGGCACCCTTACAGGAGTCAAAACAATGGGCAAAGATAGCAGAAGAATGTGGTAAGTGGTGTCGTTCACAAGATTTAATGAGAGAAATTATAATAGAACTTAATTAATAATAAAATGGCAAAGTTAATAAACTTAATACCTGGTAGAGAATTGAGAAAGGAGTCCATAGAAGATATGGATACAAATTTACCTGCACAGATGGAAAAATTTTTGGATAGAACTATTAATATTATTAAAAGTTATAATTTACCAAGAAAAAAAGAACAATTAGTAATAGCAAAAATAATTGACTCATTGGGAATGGATAAACAACAATTGATGCAAGCAATTAGTAAAATTAAGAAAAACGATATTTTAAAGAAATAGTATATGATAAAGTTAAAAGATATATTAAAAGAAACCGAAGAGTTTCAACAACTTCCAACCGAATTGAAAAAGCATTTCTTAGAAATCATTTCAACATATAATCAGCATAGAGAAGGAATGAGTAGAAAATCCGATATTATGCAAATAGCAGAAACATTGGGTGGAATTGCAGATGCTGCACAAGAATATACTTTAAGAGAAGGTGGTGATTGGTTTGATAGAGTTACTATTAAAAGAAATATGAGTGAGTTAAAGAAATTACAAACCGGATTCGAAAAAGAAGCAGTAGAAGCTCAATCTCAACAACAAAGATTAGAAGCACTTTACGAAGATATGGGACATGTATTAGGTAGATACTTTGAAATAGCAGATTTATCGGAAGAAGTGATGAAACAGAGATTGGGAATTAGAGAAAACAAAAAGAAATAATGGAACAATTAGCTTCATTATTATTACACAGTAGAACACAAGCACATTCATTCCATTTAGGAGTTAAAGGTGTTGGTGCATTTTCTGCACATTCTGCACTACAATTATACTATCTTAATGTTGCAGGTTTAGTAGATGGATTAGTTGAAGCATATCAAGGACAATACGGGTTGATTAAATTGCAACCGGTAAGTGGTTTAGATACAAATAATGATATCAAAAATGTAATTGCATATTTTGATAAATTGATTGCAGTAGTTGCAAAATTAAGAAAAGACGAAAAATTACAAATGAGTTGGTTACAAAACGATATAGATACGATTGTAACTTTACTATACTCAACAAAATACAAGTTGACAAATTTACAATAGAAGAATGTTAGTAGTAAGTGTTAGGGGCGGAAATATAGAGTGGGCAATAAAAGATTACAAAAAGAGAATTCAGTCCATAAAACAAATAGAAGAACTTAGAGAAAGGAAGAACTTTATTAAACCTTCTAAAAGAAAGAGGTTACAAAAAGAAGAAACTATAAGAAAAAACAAACTATTTTAATAGTTTTCTTTAGTTTTCTAAAAAATTTACATATATATTATCAAATATCTTATTTTTTATTATAAGATTACAAGACAGAGTTGATTAATGAATACCCTTCTCATAAGGTGTGACCGAACAATCAACATAATTACATTGGAGTTCCCTACAAGAATAACTTCACAAACAAATTTAAGGAAAAAACAAGATGGCAAATTCAAAATTATTGAAAGAAGCAATCGCTGATGCCAAAGCTGTAAAAGAAACTGCTTTAGCAAACGCTAAAATCGCGCTTGAAGAAGCTTTTACTCCTAGACTTCAATCTATCTTATCTCAAAAGATGAGAGCAGAAGCTGAAGCACAGGATGATGAAGCTGAAAAAGTTGACGAAGAATTAAAATCAGATGGTATCGGGTCTAAAGTAGACGCAGGATACGCTGAGACTCCAGGTGCAACCCCATCTTACGATGCAATTACTGATTTATCAGTTGGTGTAAAGAAAGATAGTGGTAAACCTGAACAAGCTGGTACTGACTATAAGAAAGTAGCAGACATTTCTGAAGAAGAAAATCCATTTGCACAACAAGATGATGCTATGGCTGGTGATGACAAAGATGCAGAAATTGCAGAATTGAAAGCTAGACTTGCAGAATTAGAAGGTGAGAACGGAGAAGAAACTGAAGAAAATCCATTTGCAAAAGCAGAAGGTGAAGATGAAATGGGCATGGATGACATGGGCATGGATTCTCAAATGGGTGACGATTCAATGGACATGGGTTCTGATGACGAAGAGTCAGAAGATGATATGGACTTAGAAGCAATCATTCGTGAATTAGAAGCATCAATTAATGGTGATGACAACGAAGAAGGTTCTGACGAAGAAGATAGCATGTATGAAAATCTTGCTGATGGTTCTGAAGCTGGTACTGACAAAGGTGAAACACCAAAAGTTGTTGTAACCAATGAAGCGGAAGAAGATGACAAAGAAGATGACAAAGATGTTGTTGATTTGGAAGAAATCTTACGTGAAATGGAAGCTGACATGAAAGATGACAAAGAGAAAGTTGATGAAGAAAAAGAAGAAGATGAGAAAGAAATGAAAGCAGACTTACAAGAAGCTTACAAAACTATCAAGTCTTTACAAAAAACAATCAACGAAGTTAACTTATTAAACGCTAAGTTATTATTCGCAAACAAATTATTCAGAGCTCACAACATGACTAACGAACAAAAAGTTAAAGTGATTGAAACTTTGGATAGAACAAATTCAGTTAGAGAAGTTAAATTGGTGTATTCTACATTAGCAGAAAACTTCAAATTCTCTACAAACAAATCTACTAAAAAATCTATTTCTGAGGGAATTGCAAGCAAAGTAACAAAATCTACTAAGCCAGCACAATCTAAGCAAGTAATTGCTGAGAATACAAATTTCTCTGACAGATTTAAGAAATTAGCAGGTATTATTAAATAAAAATATTAAAAAACAAACAATGGACATTAAAAAATTAATGACAGGCGCTAATCCACAAAGCGTAATGCTTGAACAAACTAGAGGTTTGAAAAGCAAATGGGAAAAAACAGGTCTACTTGAAGGAGTAGGTTCTGAAACAACAAAGCATGGTATGGCAGTAATGTTAGAAAACCAAGCTAAACAATTATTAGATGAGGCTACAAGAACAGGTACATCTTCTGGTTCTGAAGAGTGGGCTGGTGTTGCGTTACCTTTAGTAAGAAGAATCTTCGGTTCTATCGCAGCTAAAGAATTCGTTTCGGTTCAACCAATGAACTTACCTTCAGGTCTTATCTTCTACATGGACTTTAAATATGGTACTAACACAACAGTAGGTAGACCAGCATCTGGTTCTTCTTTATTTGGTAATGGTGGTACTTTCGGTAAAGATTCTTTATATACTGGAACTAACAAATTAGGTTCTACTCAAGCTACTGAAGGTGGTTTATACGGAGCAGGTCGTTTCGGATACACAATCAACGATACAGCAGCTAATTTATCAGCAAATCTTGCAACTGCATCTTTAGCAGATATCTCATTTGATTTATCTAATTCTACTATTTCTGCATCTTATGCAGCAGGTAAAATGAAAAAATTAACTGTAGCATTACCTACTGACGCTGATTTCAACGCAGTAAGAGCATTTGACTTTGCACAAACTGGTTCTGGATTTACATTGTATCCTCAATTTACTGTAAAAAATGGTTCTGATGTAGTATTTGTAGCAGAAGTTGCTGCAGCTGGTACTTACGCAGGTGCAACTGCAGTAGGTGGTGAATTACAATATCATTTACAACCAACTGATATCTCAAGAGGTGACTTCGAAGATAGAGATGGTTCTGCTTTACCAATTCCTGAAATCGAATTAGAATTGAAATCTGAACCAATCGTTGCTAAGACAAGAAAATTAAAAGCAATTTGGACTCCTGAATTAGCTCAAGATTTAAACGCTTACCATAGTGTAGACGCTGAAGCTGAGTTAACTCAAATGTTGTCTGAATACATCTCTTTAGAAATCGACTTAGAAATCTTAGAAATGTTACAACAAAATGCTTTCACAACTGAGTATTGGTCTGCAAGAGTTGGATATGATTATAACGCAGGTAATGGTACTTTCGCAATTGATTCTAACGCAGCGGCTGCAAGTGCATACCAAAAGAATACTTGGTTCCAAACTTTGGGTATCAAATTACAAAAAGTATCTAACAAGATTCATCAGTTAACAATGAGAGGTGGTGCTAACTTCGTAGTAGTATCTCCAAACGTTGCAACTATCTTAGAATCTATGAACGGATTCTCTGCTAACCCAGGTAAAGACGCATTGACTTTCTCTGCAGGTGTAAGTAACATTGGTTCTATCTCTAACAGATATGATGTTTACAAAAACCCTTATATGACTGAGAACGTTATCTTAATGGGCTTCAAAGGTTCTAACTTCTTCGAAACAGGAGCAGTTTACGCACCTTACGTTCCATTGATTATGACTCCATTAGTTTATGACCCAACTAACTTCACTCCAAGAAGAGGTGTTATGACTAGATACGCTAAGAAAATCGTAAGACCAGAATTTTACGGTAAGATTGTGATTGACGGTATGGAAACACTTTAATCTTTGAGTAGATTAGATAAGTAATAAACTTACAATAAAAAGAAAAGGGGAGAGTAGAAATACTTTCCCCTTTTTTTATTTATATAATTCATATTTATAGTAGTAAAACTATAACTTTTTTAATATGTCTTTAAACTTAAAATGGCCTGGAAGTTCTTCATTTGTAACAGGCTCAACACCCTTTGGAATATACGATACGGATACATCATTCCAAACTGATGCTCCTAAAACTGCCGATTGGTGTGCTAAAAGATTAGGTTACCCAATTATAGATGTGGAATTAACATCGGGTTCCTTTTTTGCATGTTTTGAAGAAGCAACTTCGGAATATGGTGCACAAGTAAATCAATTTAACATTAGAAATAATTTAGATATTTTAAAAGGAGCATCAACTGGTTCAAACTATTCTCAAAAATTAGTAGATGGTTCTTCGGTTCCAACAATTTTTAGAATGGCACAATCATACGGAACATTATCAGGAGTAGGTGGAAATGTAGATATTAAAAAAGCTTACATAGACATAACTCCGGGTGTACAAAAATATGATTTAACAACTCTATCATATGACGCAGCTACATCACAATCATTAAGTTCATCCGTACAAAGAGATGTTGTCAAGGTATTTTATGAAGCAACACCCGCAATAGCTCGTTTCTTTGACCCATATTCGGTAGGTGCACAAGGTACACTAAATTTAATGAGTGAGTTGGGATTTGGTAATTTCTCACCTGCAGCACAATTCTTAATGATGCCTCTATATGAAGATGTATTGAGAATGCAACAAATTGAATTTAATGACCACATTCGTAAATCAGCATTTAGTTTTAATATTGTAAATAATAAATTAGAAATATTTCCTTTACCAACTGACGGAACTCGTGCAAGAATATATTATGAATATTTTGAAAGAGATGCTTTTGAAAATAATTCATCAATAGTACAAGATGGTGTTGTTGCTGATTATTCAAATATTAGATATGATTTTATTCCGTATATAAAAATAAATGAGGTAGGTAAACAATGGATTAGAAAATATACTCTTGCATTAGCAAAAGAATTATTAGGTGCGATTAGAGAAAAATATAGTTCAATACCTATACCGGATGGTGAAGTAAGTTTAGATGGTGCAGCATTAAGAGCAGAAGCACAAGTTGAAAAAGATGAATTGGTAAAACAATTAAGAGAAAATTTAGAAGAGTTGGGTAGAAAAAATCAATTTGAAATAAGAAAAAATGAAGCAGACTACCATCAAGATATGTTAAGAAAAGTTCCATTAAAATTATATGTAGGATAATATGCCAAAATTTTTATCTAATAGAGATGTTAGTTTCTTCAAAAGTATTGCAAGAGAACTAGTGGACGATGTGATACAGGTTGCAGTTGTTTTGTATAAAATAAACCAATACGAAACAAAAGTAAATATTTATGGAGAATCCTTAAATAAAACTTGGTATCCAGGAGTAGAAATATACGCATTAGCAGATAAAGAACCTGAAAATGTTCAATATGAAGGATTTGGACCTGATAATACACAAAGTATAACTTTCAAATTTAATAGAGATACTTGTGAAGAAAAAGAAATTTATCCTGAAATCGGCGATATTGTTTATTTTGATAATTCATATTACGAAATAGATAATACAAATGAAATTCAATTTGTAGGAGGACAACCTGATAATAACTTTAGTATTGTTGCTACTACATTTATGGTAAGCAAATCATCTTTAAACATAGAAGAAAGAGCAAACTAGTATTATGGCAAAAGACCCACTAAAAAAAGAAATAAATAGAGCCTCTCAATTAAAATCTGAAAAGGGTGATGTTAAAAAAAGTGTAACTCTTTTTGATATTGATTATGCTATGATGTCTTATTTGGAAGATGTGGCATTACCTACATTAGAAGATGGTGATGGTAATTCTATAAAAATTCCGGTTGTATATGGTAATTCGGAAAGATGGATAGGTGCTCGTAGGCAAGGAATATATAGAGATTCAAAAGGTAAAATACAATTACCTATAATGATGATTAGAAGAACATCTATTGCAAAAAATGATTCTATTCCTGTTTTTAATAGACACTTATCATATTCAGCATATTCAAAATATAATAAAAATAATCGTTATGATAAATTTTCTATTTTAGGAAATCAAAAACCATCATATCAGGTATATAAAATAACAATGCCAGATTACGTTGAAATAACTTACGAATGTATGGCTTGGACAAATTTTATTGAACAATTGAATACCGTTATTGAGTCGGTTACATTTGCAGCAGATGAATATTGGGGAGATAAAGCTAAGTTTAAATTTTTAACTACAATTTCTGATTATAATGTTGTAAACGAAGTAGGTGAGGGAACTGAAAGAATTAATAGAGTTGAATTTAGTCTGACTGTAAAAGCGTATTTACTTCCAGAAAAATTTGACGGAGAAGATACTACAAAAAGAAGTTTTTCTACAAAAAGAGTAGTAGTATCAACTGAAACCGATATAACTGGAAATGGTAGATTAGAAGGTATGTTAACTACACCATCACCATATTATGACAACAAAGATTTAATTGACTTTTTATCTTTAAATAATAGTATGACTGGTTCAATAGCAACACCAAACTCCGCATCCTTCAATAATATAAAATTAATACAAGCACCTCCACAATTGGCATCGGTAGTTACGGCCGGATTAACTTATAATGGAAATCAATATGATGTTAAAACATATATAAATGGTGTTAGATATTATTGGAATGACCACATCACCGGGTCCGTAAGTGATACATCATTATCATTACAATTTTTAACGGGTTCTTTAGGATTTAGTGTAACCAATACCGATGAAGTTACTATTATAGGTAAATTTATTGATATTGTATAATGAAAAGAAGTTTATTAGATATAACACAAAAAATCAGTAGAAATCCTGGTAAAGCTGTTTTAACTCCAAAAGATTTAACAAATTCTACTTATTGGATTTATGAAGCTACTGGTTGGAGATTTGTAGATATATTAAGAGAAATTGAATATAGAACTACACAAGATAGGTTACAAATTTATCTTAATACACAGGTAATAAGTGGGCAGGATTATATAGTTGAAAATGGTACAAATGGTTTATTAATTAAATTTATTAGGAGTAGATTTGAATTTATTTTAGATGATGATGATTATATTGAAATAAAAGGAGATATAGAACAATATGCTTAATAGATTTAATTCAAATAGTAGAAAACTTAATAGAGTTGTTCCAAAGGTTAATATTAATAATCTTACTAACAATGATTTGACCGGAAGTTTACAAAATATTGAAATTCCAACTAATACCAAATTTCAATCTAAAACCCGTTCTAATCCAAATCCAATAAAAGTTGTAAATAACAAAACAACTATATCAGATTTTTATCAAGAAATATTAGAACATAGTGCAAGATATGTACAAAGAAATGTTGATACATTTGACAACAATGCAAATACATTAACGATATATAGTGCCAGCTTAGATTATGGAACGGAAGGAGCATCACCTAACAATTTTGAAGTATTGGTATTTGGTTTACATATTCCAGGAAACTATACAATAAAAGAAGTTGGAAATAATGTAGTAATAACTTTAAATGAAGAATATATAGATTACGATAATGTAACTGTAAATGATATTTATGTTATGGGCAAGTTAAAAGAATAAAAGATATTTATAGGATATGGCAAACTTAATAAGATTAAAACAAATAGAGAGTGGTTCGGCATTGAGTACCGCAGCATCGGTTGGACAAGACTTTAGTGCATCGGTATATGAAATTATAGATGCAGCAGGACTTATTTCATCATCTGCACAAGTTTTATTAATATCAGCATCAGGATATAACCAATTAGCAACCGATTTAGAAGTGTCAGTAATAAGTTCTTCAATTGCGGCAACTATTAATGTAGTAGCAGCAGGAACTGGATTTGTAACAACTGCATCTTTCCATTCTTACACATCATCATTAGGAAACACATTTGCAACCGATGTAGAGGTTTATCAAACGGCATCTGCTATTATTGACCAGGGTGAGTTTTAATAATAAAAATTCATATTTATAAACAATATTACGACAAAATAGATGGCTCAATTAATACAACATAAAAGAGGTAGGTTAGAAAGGTTATCCATAATTACGGGTTCTTTACAAAAAGGAGAAATATTAATTGTAACTGGTTCGTCAAATATAACCTCTTCAAATGGTTCAGCTATTCTATTTGCAGCAACTGAAAGTGGTTCGGTTCAAGCTACCAATAGATTTATAATAGGTAGTTCGGCACCAAATGTTTTTTCATCATCTGTTTATGGTGGTTTAGTAAACGGAGTTCCTTATTACGATAGTGGTAGTGGAACTTTATATTTGTTAGGTGGTGATGGTAATACTGCAATCAACTTAACAGGTAACATTAGTGCATTTAGTGCATCGGTAGCAACATCATTTTCAGCAAGTAATGCAAGTATAGCAAGTGTAACGGGAGATTTTAGTTCTTCAGTTGCAACTTCATTTAGTGCGAGTAATGCGAGTTTAAATACTTTAAGTTCTTCAATTTCTCAATCCATCGTTGATATTGTAAGTGCATCATTGAGTAGTTCATTATCGGTTATAGCAACGGATATAGAAGTTGCAATTGTTAGTGCATCATTATCATCGTCACAAGCTTTAATATCATCTTCAATTAGTACATCGATTGCAGAAACTTTAAGTGGAAGTGCAGCATCGATTACAAGTTTAAGTTCATCGGTATCAACATCGTTAGCAAGTTTAAGTGCAAGTAGTGGATTTATTAGTTATGTAACAAATAGTGTACAAAACTTAACAGGAATAGAAGTTGCAGATTATAGTGCAGATGTTGCAGTGACATTTGTAAACGGAACATTGAAATTTATTTTTGGAACACCATTAGCACCAACATCGGTAGCTGCATCCACAAGCGGATTTGCAACGGACAGATTTAATAATGTAACAGACGCATATTCAGTTAACGGAACTTGGAATAATCAGGGTTATACATTAGTAAGTGCATCATTATATGAAGGAGCAACTCTATTAACAGAAGTTGGTAGTGGAACATCTTTAACATATAGTACGACAACATCAGGTTCTCACACATATAGATTAGAATATACGGCAAGTTCTCCATTGGATAATAGTTTGTATAAAACATCAACTACAACCACAGGGACAGTATCTAAAACAAATCCTGCAGCACCTACATTGACACCAACTACAACAATTCAATTAGGAACTACTTCAAATCAAATTGAACAAGGTGCAACCGGTAGTATTTCATTTACATCATCTTCGGCAAATCCATCTAATAATTGGAATTTGACAAGTGTGACAACAAATGTGGCATCACCTTATTATGTAACAGGTTCTGCAACCGGTTCTACTTCAATTAGTATAACTGCAACTGCAAACTACGCATCTCCAACGGGTGATAATATTCCTGATACTACAACTACATCAACTACAACTACTACTTATACAAAAATTAGAAGTTTAAGACATGGTGCAAGTGCAGCAACATCATTTACTGCAGGAGAATTAGAAAACATTGGTGCATGGGATACTACATTGGGTGGAACGATAGGAACAATTGCAAAAGGAACAACAACGGCAAGTGGACAAAGTGTAACAATAAGTTGGACTGGTGACAAATATCATTATATAGTATTCAATAGTTCTCTATCAAACTTAACAAATATCACAACAGGTGGATTTGGTGTATTTGGTTCGTTTGCAGTAACAACAGTTGGACAATATAAAGTTTACAAAACGAGTCTTTTGCAAGCAGGTGGAGCAGGAAGTAGCATAACATATACATTAACATAAATAGAACGATAAGAAATGGCAATTATATT
>Ga0208164_1000047_pt1 | contig 38854 bp, 59 predicted proteins | sample Colrivmet1449C02_FD_187634 | JGI IMG/M metagenome (GOLD analysis project Ga0208164, IMG submission 187634) | Estuarine microbial communities from the Columbia River estuary - metaG 1449C-02 (SPAdes) (version 2) | ecosystem: Environmental > Aquatic > Marine > Intertidal zone > Estuary | place... | reverse complement strand
TACAATCATAGTCCAAATGAAACCTGGTCGACGCCTCTATCATTACTAAATGAATTTAAAGAAAGAGGTTGGGAAACTGAAATAGTATCGATTACGGCAACCGATGATTCCGCATTACAATTGTGGATTCAACAAGACATTCCAACGGATATTGTTTTATTTATGGATTGGGGTAGGATTGATTCTAAATGGTTGGATAAAAGTTTAAAACCGAATTCATTTTGGATACAAGAAAGTGGAGACGACCCACAAAATTTTGAAAGGAATTATCCAAAAGCAAGTAGGTTTCATTACACAATTACACCAGACAAAGTATCAGCGGAAGAATATAGAATATGTGGTATCAATGCAGATTGGGTTCCACATTGGGCAGATACAATGGTACAATTTCCAATGAATTTAGAACCTGAATATGTGGGTGTAACAAGTAGAGGTAGAGGTGGCTCTGAATTTTTAGATTATCTTACACATTGGGCAGAAGGTGCAATTGGAAATCAAAATGGTATGGATGCAGAAGAACATACTAAATTTTTGAATAAAGGATTGATGGTTATTCAAAATAGTAGATGGCAAGAAATAACTCGTAGAATTTTTGAAGGTATGGCTTGTGGTAAAATGGTGTTAACGGATAAGTTGGATATTAGTAGAGGTTTGGAAGAATTATTTATAGATGGTGAAGATATTGTTTTATATAATGATATGTTTGATTGTATAGAAAAGATGAACTACTACAATGAAAACGAAGAGGAGAGAGAACGAATTGCATATAACGGAATGGCAAAAGTTATAGCAAATCATACACAAATACAAAGAGTAGATAAACTAATAGAAAAATTCAATAATTTTAAAAAAAATAAATAATGGCATTATTAAAATTAGATTGCCAATCAAGCGTTAAATCACAAGGAAAATTTGTCACTCAAATAATACATTTTGTAGGAGGAGAAAAACGAACTTTTGAAAATATAGAATCAGAATACATTAAGCAAGGTCAGTTTACTAAACTTATGACAAGTGATGGTAGAATGATTTTGGTAAACGATAAGAATGTATTATGTATAGAAGTATTTAAACAACCATAGATATGAATAAACTACCAATTAGTATAGGAATATTGTCCTGGCATAGTGGACAAGTATTAGTAGATACTTTAACCACATATTACGAAAATGGTTTATTCGATATGGTAAACGATGTGACTATCCTATTTCAAGAAGTAACACCACAAGATATGGAAATCGCAAAACACTTTGGATTGGATTTCATAGGTTTACAAAAGAATATCGGAATTGGCCAGGCTTTCATTCGTTTAACTGAAAATGCAAAGGAAGATTATGTTTTAGTATTAGAACATGATTGGAATTTGATTGAGGATAAACAAACTACATACGATACATTAAAAAGAAGTTATCAAGCAATTGAAATGGGAATGGATGTGGTTCGTTTAAGACATCGACAACAACCAGGAAATCCACATTTTTCATTTAGACATATAGGTAAAGAACTTACCTACTATGATGATGAAATAGGATGTCAATCTCCACATTTATTAGATTCAATACATTGGTTAGACCCATCAGTTGAATTTCCAGAATATATAAAGAAATCAGAAGATATGTTTTGGACTACATCTCGATATGGTAATTGGACTAACAATCCATGTCTTTATAAAAAACAATTCTATTTAGATGTAGTTAGACCCCATGCAGGAGAAGGAATTGCATTGGAAGGAAATATTAGTAAATGGTGGGCACAACAAGAGTATAAAGTAGGACACAACGAAGGATTATTTAAACACAATGATTATCAAAAATACGGAAAACAATAAATTATAATAATATGGCAAACGGAATTTATAAAATAACAGAAGACTTTGAAAATGCATTGAGTGATTACACAGGTGCACCCTATGTAGTAACACTTGATAACATGAGTAATGCTTTATTTTTAGCATTATATTATGAACATCACGTGAAAAATAGTATTACAAATAATTCGGTAAAGATACCTTGTAGAACTTACCCATCAGTACCTTGTGAAATCATTCATGCGGGATTGAAAGTTGAATTTGAACCGGTTAAAGGTAAAACAATCAAAGGAGCATATAATTTAAAAGGAAGTAATGTATGGGATAGTGCATTGACTTTTACGGCAGATATGTATAAATCTGGAACACATATGTGTGTTTCATTTACAGGTCCATATAAACATTTTAAATTAAGTAAGGGTGGTGCAATTTTGACTGATAATGAAGAGGCATACTTTTGGTTTAAAAGAGCAAGATATAGTGGTAGACGAGAATGTTCATATCACGAAGACCATTTCGATATGTTAGGATGGAATTTCTATATGATGCCAGAATTAGCAGCAAGAGGTTTATTATTAATGAATCAATTTTATACAACAAAAGGTGAAAAGAAATCAAATGCAGATTTAGAATTACCATACCCAGATTTATCTAAATTTGAAGTATATACTAAGGCAAATAGAGATTAATGGTAGGAATAATGCAACCATATTTTTTTCCTTATATTGGATATTTTCAACTTATACATTGTGTTGATACATATGTAAATTTAGACCATGTATCTTTTATGAAAAGAAGTTATATGACTAGAAATACATTAAAAAATAACACTACAATAAATGTAAATGTTTGGAAAGCAAGTCAAAATAAAAAATGTAACGAAATATATGTTAATTTTGAAAATAATTATATTCCTAAATTTTTAAAAACATTAGAAAATTTATACTCAAAAGAATCACATTATAAAACAATTTTGAATGAAATAATTTTACCTGAATTTATAGATAGAAAAATTACAATATCTAAATTTAATTTGAATTTGATAAAAAGAATATGTAATTATTTGGATATAAAAACAAAAATAATAGATACATCAGAAAATTTAACGAAATTAAAAAAAGGAGAAGGATTAAAAGAAATAACAAAACATTTTAATTCAAAGAGTTATATAAACGCAATTGGTGGACAATCATTATATAATAAAGAAGATTTCAAAAATGATAATATACAATTAAATTTTATAGAAATGGGAAATATTGTATTTGATAATAAATACACATCTATATTAGATTTATTATTTAGATATAACAAAGAATATATAAAAGAAGAAATTACAAAATATAAATTAATATGAAAAACAAAGTAGTTATTTTTGGAACGTTTGATACGGCAGAACTTGCACATTATTATTTGACAAATGATAGTGAATATGAGGTTGTTGCGTTTACAATTAATAAAGAGTATCTAAAAGAAGATACTTTTAAAGGATTACCGGTTATTGCGTTTGAAGAACTAGAAAAATTATATCCACCAACCGAATATCTATTTTTTGCACCTATGACAGGTACCAAAATGAATAATAATCGAAAAAGAATTTACGAAGAGGGTAAGAAAAAAGGATATCGGTATATTTCATATATATCATCTAAAGCAACGATATGTGGAAATAAAATAGGTGAAAATTGTTTTATTTTGGAAGATAACACATTACAACCATTTACTGAAATTGGAAATAATGTTGTTATGTGGAGTGGTAATCATATTGGACATCATGGTAAAATAGAAGACCATGTATTTTTCACATCACATGTAGTTTTATCGGGACATTGTCATGTTAAAGAAAGAGCTTGGTTTGGTGTAAATTCAACAATAAGAGATGGTTTAACAATCGGTGAAGGTAGTTTAATAGCAATGGGTGCAGTTATAACAAAATCTACTGAAGCAGATGGATTATATATGGGTGCACCCGCAAAAAAACAAGAAGCTCCAGCCAGTAAAGTTTATTAATATGTGGGAAAGAAACGGAAATATTTTTAATAAACATCACTCACAAGTACCGGTAGTTGATATAAATAATAATGGATATTGGAGAATATACTATTCAAAAAGAATGGATAATAAAAGTCATCCATTTTATATAGATGTTGAAATTGGAAATCCATCGAATGTTTTATTTGAATCCAAAACCCCTATTTTAGAATTAGGTAATTTAGGTAAATTTGATGTAGCTGGTATAATGCCAACTGAAATAATAACAATAGGTAAAATAAAATATTTATATTATATAGGTTGGACAAATAGATTGGATGTTCCATATCACAATACATTGGGGCTTGCAATAAGCACCGATGGTGGAAATACTTGGAATAAATTTTCATCCGGCCCAATATTTGGAACATCATATAAAGAACCCGGATATATTGGTACAATATCTATTATAAAAAAAGATAAATTATTTTATGGATATTATTTAGCTTGTAGAGAATGGAAATTATTTGATGGTAAACCCGAACCAATATATGATATAAAATATGCAACATCAAAAAATGGAATAGATTGGTTTCCAATAGGAACTTCTGTAAAATTGGAGGAGGGTGAAGGTGGAATATCTAAAGCATCCGTTATAAAACACTATGATAGATATTTGATGTGGTATTCCGTTAGAATGGAAAGTGATTATAGAACAAATCCAACAAATAGTTATAGAATAAAATGTGCAGAAAGTTTTGATTTGGTAAATTGGAAAAAAATTAGTATATTAGGACTTGATGTGGATAACGATAGTAGCTGGGATAATCAGATGGTAGAATATCCACATATTATAAATTATAAAAACAAACTCTATATGTTTTATAACGGAAATGGGTTTGGTAAAACTGGTATAGGATATGCAACAATTGAAAGATAATGGTATAATTGTTTTAAAACAATTTTTTACAAAAGAAAGAATTGAAAAATTAAGAGAATCTGCAAAAGATGTTTTTAAAATTCAATTCAAACATTTTGGTTATACCGATTTTGATAGTGAAGATGGATTTAAAAATTCAATGATTAGATTATTTGAAGAACATTTTGAAATATTTCAAAGTACTGGTAAATTAATCCAATCTGGTTTAGTCGAATTATACAAAATAGTATATGATGATATTTTGTTAAATAAGTTAAAAGAGTTGGGATTATCAAATCCATTGGTCTGTACAAGACCCGCTTTATTTTTCAATCATCCAAAATTAGCGAAAGAATCACAATATTATAAAACACCAACACATCAAGATTACCCATCAATGTTATCATCATCGGACTCGGTTGTTGTTTGGATTCCATTAATTGATGTTACTCCTGAAAATGGAGCAGTTGTATTTTATCCAGAAACACATAAATTAGGCCCTCTTACTACATCATTGGGAACATCTGGATTTGCAGAAGTTAATATTGATACCGAAATATATAAACCAATTCAACCATCTTTACAAATTGGTGACATTGCAATATTTTCAACATTACTGGCCCACAATTCGGGTGATATACTAAATGATGATATTCGTTGGTCTTGTCATTTTAGATATACAAATTTAAACGATAAAGACTTTATTGAAAGAGGATTTCCTTCACCATACATATATAAATCAATTGCATAATGATATCATTTAATTTTCAAGATTCAAACTATTTACATTCATTTGAAAATTGTATAAAAAATGTTAGAAAATTTTATCCAAATGAATTAATAGATTTTTATATAGATTCTAATTCAAATAAAATAAATGAATATAAAAATATATGTTATTCATTTAATGTGGAAATGACAATTAGGCAAAGAAATCAAGGATATATAGATAGAACCGATTCAATGGAAACAAATATACCAAAGATGTTGGAATCACATTATAGAATTTATAATACTTGTAAAAAATCCAATTCCGAATGGATTATGCTTTTAGAAGATGATGTATTGATAAAAAGAGAAATCAAACAATGGCCATCAAAAGATGTTGGAACTAATAGAGAGTATTTTAAAGCAGGTGGTGGAGCAATATTTAAAAGAGAAACTTTTTTAAAAATTTATGAAAACTTAGGAGAAAGTGGATTGGAAAAAATAATAAGACAAGAGCATACTTACTCTTGGGCAGGAGATGCTTTGAAAGAAAGAATATTCAAAGATGCAGATGTATCAAACGAAAAGTGGATTGAATTGGCTGAACCTGGATACTACGATAATACAGACCATGCAATTTATCACGGATATAAAGATTTACACAAATTAGGATAATATGAAAAAAATGAAAGATGTAGTTATTGGATGTATCACAAATTATACATTTGAAAATATTAAACTATTTGTTAATTCAATAGATAGAAGTGGATTTGCTGGCCATAAAGTAATGATAGTTTATAATGTCCCATTTTCGACAGTTAATGAATTAAAAAAAAGAGGGTGGATTGTTGTTGCATTTAATGAAGATGTGGAAAATCAAAGATACACTTATAGAGATAATTTTATAGTTACGGTTGATAGACATTTACATTATTATCTTACTTTAAAACAATTAGCAGAAGAGAGTCCGGAAGGATTGAGATATGTACTGGCATTAGACCCAAAGGATGTTATATTCCAATACAATCCGTCAGAGTGGTTAGAAAAAAACTTAGGTGATTATAAAATAAATGCAGGTAGAGAAAGTGTTAAATATGAACATGAAGTTTGGGGTAGAAGTAATATGATTGAAAGTTTTGGTGAGGTTGTATATGATAGGTGTAAAGATAATATAACAATAAATGCAGGAACAATAGCAGGAGAGTGGAAAACTATGTCCGAACTATTTTTGAATGTGTATCTAATGTGTCAGGGAAGTCCATCTGCGACACCAGACCAAGCTGCAGTAAATGTAGCATTATCATTTTCACCCTATAAAGAATTGACAAGATTTACCAATTCCGAAGAAGGATGGGCTGCACAATGTGGTACTACGGTAGACCAAAGAATGGTTAGACAATATGGTGAAAACTTATTAGAACCGGCACCTATTATGGATGGTGACATTGTTAAAACTAGTACAGGTATACCTTTTGCAATAGTTCATCAATACGATAGAATACCGGAGTGGAATAAAATTATAACTAAAAAATACGAATAATGATTGTAGGTAGAGGTGACATAGCATCGGTTTTGAATGATAGAGATGGTGCAATTTTTTTCGCATCAGGAGTTTCTAAAAGTACGGAAACAAATGAATCGGAATTTTGGCGTGAAATTCAACTGTTAGATAGTCAAGATAAAAGTAAATGTATATTTTATTTCAGTTCAATTGCAATAGATGACATTACTAAGAATAGTGATTATCTTGCACATAAAAGAAAAATGGAGTTATTGATTAAATCCAATTTTGAAAACTATAACATTATTAGAATTGGTAATATTACATGGGGAAGTAATCCAAATACATTTATCAATTATATCAAAAACAAAAAGAGTAAGGGAGAATCGGTTGAGATAAAAGATGAATACAAATATATGATTGATAAAGAGCAATTGGTTTTATTAACAGACAATTTACCGCTAACGGGTCAAAATACAATATGTGTATTTGGTAGAATGGCAAAAGTTGCAGAATTAGTATGATAGAAATTGTAGTTTGGATATCACCAACTGACATTGATGATTTAGAAAAGACTTTGAATAGATTGAATATTGGAAAAGATTATCTAACAAAAGAACAATGTGACAACATTAAATTTAATATTGTTATGTGTGTTTCGGATGAGATAATTGATTGGAGTAAAAGTAGTATTACAATAAAAGAATGTACTGAAAAATTCTTAGGATTAAAACCACTAACCGATTGGGCATCTCCTGGTATTTTTGAAACTACAACCACTATTAACGGATGTACATCAATGAGAAGATTATCAGGTTATTCCGATTCAAAATATTACATATGGTTAGATACAGATATTATATTTGACCCACTTACATTGGCACATTCAATCAATTCAATAGACATAATTGAAAGTGTTGGAATTACTAAATTTGTATCTATTCCGGAAATAGTAAGACAATGGGATTCAACTTGGGATTGTTTAGTGAATGAAAATTTTATAAATAAACCAATTGGATATCAGGCAACTAATAACCCACACATCGATGCTACCATTTATGGTGAACCGACATTGGAAGAAGTCCATAATAATGTCTCCGGTCAACCTTATATGAAATTTGGTGGTGGTTGGTTTGCATTGATTTCAAAAGAATTAATGAAAGCAATTCCATTTCCAGAAAACTATGGACACTATGGATTGGATGATACTTACTTAATGTGGGGAGCACAGATATTACAAGACCCTACTATAAAACAATTAAAATTAAAAAATATAGTTGTTTGTGAAAATTATTTTGATAGGACAACTACTTATAAAGGACAAATACAATTTATAGACAAACGTGAAGAATATAAAAAATATAACGAACAATTATTTTCTGCAGGTTTACAAACCATATTGAATAACAAATGAAAATAATTTTTACAACATTCATATTACCACATGAAATCGATGATTTAGAAAGAATACTTATTGGTTTAAAAAAAGCATCTAAATTCGTAGATGGCAATAACTATCAATTCAATGTATCAATCGGAATATCGGATTATTTGGTAAATTGGGAAAACTCAAAAATTAGTAAAGAATTTTTCATAGAAAAATTTAATTCACTAAAACTACTAACGGATTGGACAACGAATTCTATATTTCAAATAAGAGAAGATGTATTAGGGTGTGTGTCATCTAGACGAACGGCACATTTGGAAGTTCCAGATGCTACTCATTTTGTATGGTTAGATACTGATATTGTATTTGAAGAACAGATTCTTTTTTATTTAGAAAATGCTATAATAGGAATAGAAGAAGAAGGTATTGATGAATATATTTTAACTCCTGAAATAGTTAAGATGTGGGATAATACTTGGGATTGTTTAGTAAATAAAAATTATTTAGATAAACCAATAAACTATCATAAAACAAATGACCCATATATGGATTGTGGCGTGTATGGTGATATCACACTAGAGTTGGTAAAAAATAATGTATCAGGACAACCATCTACTAAATTTACAGGTGGGTGGTTTACATGTATATCAAAAAAATTATTGGATATTACTGGTATACCCGAATCGTTTGGACACTACGGAGTTGAAGATGCATTTATAATGTGGGTGATTGATAGACTAAATAAAAATGGAAGAAACATATATCAGTTTAAATTAGTTAACTATATAGTTTGTGAAGATTATATTTATAGGAATAGAGACTATTATTTAAATAACATCAAACTTGTAAATAGAAAAGATGAGTTTAGAAAAATAGCAGAAAGCAATTTCAATAATGAATTAAATAAGTTTTAAATGAATTTAGAATCCGCAAAACAAAATCTTAAAGAAAAAGGATATTGTTCTTTTGAATTAAAAGAGTTTGATGAAAATTTATATGAGTATATAAAAAAATACAAAACATCATCCGAATTATCTAGAAAAGAAAATTATACAAATCTTCGAGCAGATTTTGTCGGAGATTATTGGACTAAAATATATGGAAACATAAACGAAGATATGGGTTCATTTGAAATGGCTAATAATAAAAAAGAAGAAATATTATCTCAAATAAAGAATACTAATAGAGATATGTTTCAAATATGGCTTTTTCATAATGTATCCGATATCAATCTTACAAAGATATACAATAAAATTACTAAATATTTTTTTGATTTAGATGAATCGGAACAATTAAATGTAGAAATATCATCAACATTATATAATGATAGATGTTTTTTACATGACCACATTGATGGAAAAAGTCCTGTTAAAAACTACGCTTCAATTTTAATATATTTAAATGAAAATTGGAATGGAGAAGATGGTGGGAATTTGATATTAAAAGGAGATGATGGTATCGAATATAAAGTAGTTCCTGAATTTGGAAGAGTTGCTATGATTGACTTACAAAATTTTGATATATACCACGCCGTTGAAAAAGTTATAAATAATAAAGAAAGATATTGTTTAATAGCATTTCCATTTAATAAAAAAAATAAACAATAATAAAATGAATTTACAAGAAGCAAAACAAAATCTTAAAGAAAAAGGATATTGTTCTTTTCATTTATCTGAATTTGAAAATATAGACTTTAATAAATTTTATAAATTCAGAATTACCGAAGGATTTGAAAAATATATGAAAGCAGTTAGAGGAGATATATTTGGCCAATCACATAATACATATGAAGTTGATGATTATTTTGATGGTAATAACTTTGTTAAAGATTGTAAAGACTTTGAAGAAGCTACTGAATATAAAACTCATTTTTTAAATAAATACAAAAAAGAAGATATTTTTCAATTTTGGTTTTTCTATGGAAATTCTACCTTAACTATTGAAAATCACTATTGTAAAAATTTTGAACCTATTGTTAAATACATGTATGATTTAGATGACAATACTAAATTTAAACATAATCCACAATTAACAATGTATGATAAAGGATGTTTATTAAAAGACCATAAAGACGGAATTAGTATGGGTAGACTATGTGTTGTTTTAGCATATCTTAATGAAAATTATGATGAAAACAATGGTGGTAATTTAATTTTAGATAATCACTTAAAGGTAATTCCTGAATTAGGTAACATTGCTATAATTGATTTGGATAGATTTGATATTGCACATGAAGTGACTGAGGTTGTTGGTGATTTAAAACGATATACTGCATTATCTTTTATAAGTTTGATTGGAAATGAATAAAAAATTATATATTTTTGGAGATTCTTTTTCAAAAAACTTTTCAACAGAAGTTAAAATAGATGAAAAAGATACTTGGACACATTTCCTAGCTGATAAATTAAATTTAGAATTGGCAGATAATGCGTATTCTGGTATATCTAATCAGGGTATGTTGCAGATGATTTATAGATATTTAAATATCGAAGATTCCGATATGATAATATTTGGAATGACCTTTTTTAATAGGATATACGATTTCTATAAAAATGGAGGTGTGGATATAATGTATAATACAAAGGAACAATTATTAGAAAAAGGAATATATGACTATGAAATAGAGTTTTATACAAAAAGGTTATTGGACGAAGATGGGTTTCAAATATATTTAACTCAACAATTTGAACAATTTCATTTTTTATTTAGAACATTAAAAAATTCTAATAAAAAGTTTTATTTTTGGTGTTTAGATGATACAACCAATCCGTCTTTTGCAAAATTAAAAGCACAATTTAGTGAACATCATATACCAAATCCAAATGGGGAAACCGCTTGGTTTAAACCATTTATAGATAAAACACCGGAGTGGTGGCAAAAAAATAATGACAGACATTTTTCAGAATACGGGCATAAACAATTTTTTCAATATTTATATCCGTATATACAACAAAACTTAATATGAAATTCGAAATAACACATCCCAAAATTTGGAAAGCAGTGAATGAAAAAAAGCTTCCAATGAAACATAAGATTCAAATCTATGAAAAATTAGGTGGAGCATATAGATTTGGACAAGATGGTGGAGAACAGGTCTATAATAAAATGACCGAATTACTTAAAAGTAAGTTAAATGAGGGTCCTGAAACACAAGACCATGAAGTATCTATGGCGGGTGGACAATTAGACGATATCATTCGTAACGCAACTGAATTGAAAGGTAAAGTTGGAGAGAAAGAAATGAATTTACCAGGATGGATTCAAGACCACATTTCACAGGCAATGCAATTTATTAACCAAGCCAATACAGGCTTTCATAAATTAGGAGAAAAATAATGGAAAATTTGTATTCAGTATTAATTACGGCAATAACCGTATTAGGTGGAACAGGAGCTTGGAGGTATTATGAAAAGAGAGCTCTAAATAAAGAGAGAGATGATGATTTTGTTAGACACGATTGTAAAGACCGTATCTCTAAATTAGAAGCATTATTAGAAGCAGCAGCAAAAGAGAAAGATGACCTTCGTAATATGGTGTTAGAACTTACAAGAGAAGTTGCAGCATTGGGTGTTAAAGTTGAATTCCTTACAAAAGAGAATGATAAGTTAGAAAAAGCACTACCAAAAACTAAGAAACAATTAAATGGTTAATTTACTTAAAGAATTCTTTTTCGGCCAACGATTTGCAAAGTTAGACGGCCGTAATATTGAGTTGGGTAAAGTTTACGGAAACCCAATGGTATCCGCATTTTCTCCATTGCAAGAAGCTGAAGGTAATAAAAAATTAAGAATATTTGATTTTGACGATACATTGGTTAAAACAAAATCTCACATATACATTACAGGTAAAGACGGAAAAAAATCAAAATTAACTCCTGGTGAATACGCAGTGTATGAACCAAAAGACGGAGACAATTATGATTTTTCAGATTTTGAACAAGTTAAACAACCACAAGAAATTAAAGGTGTAACTAAATTACTAAAAACAGTTGTAAGAGCAGAAGGTGAAAGAAAGGTAGTGATATTAACTGCAAGAGCTGCATACAAACCTGTTAAGGATTATTTACAAGATATTGGATTGGAGGGAATATATGTAGTTGCGTTGGCATCTAATAACCCACAAGACAAAGCAGATTGGATTGAAGATAAAATTAAAGCAGGATATAACGATGTCTTTTTTATAGATGATTCTCATAAAAACATTAGTGCAGTAAATAAATTAAAAGATAAATACCCCAATATTAAAATGAAGGTTAGTCATGTAAAGCATGAAGTACCAGCATTACCAAAACAAGTTGATATGAAAACTCAAAAAAATGACAAAGAAGTAACCAAAGGTAAAAGTCCAAAATCAAATGATATGAGTTTGAAATCATTGTTACCAAAAGATTTAGATAAAAAGGTTAAGAATCCTGAAACCGGTAAAATGATTAAAGTTAGTTCAGCATTAAAATACGACAAAGACACAAAAGCATATAAAGCCGCACAATTCGCATTAAAAAATAAATAGTTATGATATACCTTTTCACAGGTCAGCCGGGAAGTGGTAAAACTACTTTGGCTAAGAAGTTACAAATGTGGTTACAAACTGATAAGAAAAATTGGAGAAAATCCGTATTTCATATTGACGGAGACCAATTAAGAGAATTATTTCCAAACAAAGATTATTCAAAAGAGGGTAGAGAAAAAAATATCCAAAAGGCATTTGATATTGCAAAGTTTTTAGACAATTCTGGAAACGATGTTGTAATTTCATTAGTTAGTCCATATAAAAGTTTAAGAGAGGAATTTAAGTCTCAATGTAAGGTACAAGAGATATATTGTCATACTAAAAAGATTAGAGGTAGAGAAGATAAGTTTGCATTAGATTACGAACCACCTACTGAATTTTATGTAGACTTAGACACATCCGAAAGTCCAGATGATACATTTAAAAAATTACTTAAAATAATTATTTGATATACTTATTAGTATAATTAAATAGTTATTAGTATGGAAAATGAAAACCAAGAAGTAGAAGGGTTTTTCCCAAATTTAGAAAATAGTAGAACTACAAAAAGAGGATTGGGAGCAAGACCTTTAATGGAATCCCAAATCAAAGCAGCACAAGAAAAATCTCGTTCGGCATTTGAAGCCGCAAGAACATTAGGTGTATCTTATAACACATATAAGAAATACGCAAAGATGTATGGGGTATTTGAAGACCTCAAAAATCCGTATGGTATTGGTATTGAAAAGGCTAAAGGTATTAAGAATAAAAAATATCACATTGACGATATAATCGATGGTAAACACTTACACTACCCATTACATAAATTTAAAAACAAACTATTTAATAGTGGATATATTCCAAAAATTTGTAGTAGTTGTGGGTTTAGTGAAGAAAGAATTACGGATGGTAAAATGCCACTATTAATTGACTTTCTTGATGGAAATTTGAATAATAGAAAATTAGATAATATTAGAGCATTATGTTATAATTGCTTTTTCTTATTAGTTGGTGAACGTAATGTAAAAAATTGGTACGCAGAAAACGGAGGACAAATAACAGAAAATGAAGAAAAAAACTTACAGGAGCAAAGTTCCATTCAGGATTAGTTTTGGTGGCGGTGGAACTGATATGCCAGATTTTTGTAAGCACCATACAGGTGCCGTAATCAATACTACCATTCGCTTATTTACACACACATCCTTAGAATTAAGAGATGATACCAAAGTTACGTTTAAATGGATAAATAAAGACGAATTTGAGGAGCATGAATTTAGTGATGACTTAGATTGTTCTTATGGGTTAAAGTTGTTTAAAGCAACTCATAATCACATTTGTAAACGATATAAGATAGAACCCATTGGATATGATATAATTTCTAACCAAGATGTACCAACGGGTAGTGGTTTGGGTACATCGTCCACTCTTATAGTTTCCCTAATTGGTGTTTATATGGAGTTATTCAATTTACCATTAGGAGAATATGATATTGCTGAAATGGCAATTCAAATTGAAAGAGTAGAATTAAAAGAGAATGGTGGAAAGCAAGACCAATACGCAGCAGCATTTGGTGGGTTCAATTATATGGAGTTTAAAGGTGATGATGTAATAGTCAACCCACTTCGTATAAAAGAAGGTGTACAAGATGAAATGGAAAATAATATAGTTCTTTATTTTACGAATTTTACTCGTAATAGTTCCGATGTATTGACCGAACAAGTTCAAAAGATGAAAGACAAAAATAAAACATCAATATTATCATTACACGCATTGGTAGAACAAGCTAAATTGATAAAAGATTGTATGATTAAAGGAACGATAGATGAATTGGGTGAAATATTAGACTACGGATTTCAGCAAAAAAAGTTATTAGCAAAAGGAATTAGTACACCTGAAATAGAATTATTATACGAAACCGCGTTAAAAGCAGGTGCAACGGGCGGAAAGATAAGTGGAGCAGGTGGTGGAGGATTTATGTTTTTCTATTGTCCAAATAATACAAAATACGATGTAATCAGAGCATTGGATAAATTAAAAATGGGTTATCATCAACCATTCACTTGGAATAAATTAGGAATTAGAACTTGGCAAATCGGATAAAGATTTGGTAAAGTAATAAATTTGTCGTATATTTATGTATGACCAAAATCATATATTATGGCTTATAGCGAAAAAGTAATTGACCATTATCAAAATCCCAAAAATGTAGGAACTTTGGACAAATCAAAATCCAATGTAGGTACAGGTTTAGTGGGAGCACCGGAATGTGGTGATGTAATGAGACTACAAATAGAAGTAAACGACAACATTATAACTGATGCAAAATTCAAAACATTTGGTTGTGGAAGTGCAATAGCCGCATCTTCATTAGCAACGGAGTGGTTGAAAGGTATGACATTAGAAGAAGCAGTAAAAATGGACAATATGGAATTGGTAGAGGAATTAAATTTACCTCCTGTTAAAATTCACTGTTCAGTATTGGCAGAAGATGCTATCAAATCGGCCATCAACGATTATAGACAAAAACAAGGATTAGAACAATTAGTCTTTGAAGAATCACATATATAAAAATGAAAAAAATATTAATGATATTGTTGCTTATTCCTTTATTCGGAGTAGCTCAAGATAAAGTTAAATTTGTAGCATCAGGTCTAACTTGTTCTATGTGTTCAAGAGCAGTTCATAAATCTTTAGAATCAGATAAAGATATAATTAAAATTGAATCTAATTTAGAAACACAAGAATGGAACATAGAATATAAAAAAGGTACTTACACTTTTGATAAATTAAAAAGTAAGGTAGAAGGTGCAGGGTTTGGTGTAGAAATGGTTTGGTTAAATGGAGAATTAATAATTGATAATAGAAAAAAGAAAAAATAATGAGTTTTATTATTGGAAATAGTTGTATTGATTGTATGGATACCGCATGTGCAAGTGCATGTCCGGTAGATTGTATTCACGGACCTATCGATATGGAAGGTTCAGGCGGTGAAATTGAAAGAGATGGTAGAGCAGCATTCCCAGGTGGACAAATGTATATCAATCCTGATAGTTGTATCAATTGTGGAGCATGTGTTCCTGAATGTCCTGTCTCTGCAATTTACGAAGATGAGGATTTAGCAATTAAAGCAGGTGATGAAGTATCCGTACATAAGAACTACGAATTTTTCGGACTAAAATACGCATAATGGTAACAGTATCAGAAGGTGCAGCAAAAAAACTAAATTCACTTATTGAAGAAAGTGGGTTCAAAACTCCCTATGTTAGAGTGGCAGTTAAAGGTGGGGGATGTAGTGGATTATCATATGACCTATCATTTGATACCGAACAACAACCCGCAGATACACTTGCAGAAAACAATGGAGTAAAAATTTTAATAGACAATAAATCGTTACTATATCTTTTCGGAACTGAATTGGATTTTTCAGACGGACTTAATGGTAAGGGTTTCCAATTTATAAACCCCAATGCATCTCGTACTTGTGGATGTGGTGAATCATTTGCATTATGATAGATGGTATAATAAAAAAATCAATAGAAGTAAAGCAAAGTATTTTATTAGATAACTCATTACATAAAGTAATTTACAATTCAATAGATGTTATAGTAAATGCCTTTGAAAATGGTAATAAAGTTATGTTTTGTGGAAATGGTGGAAGTGCAGCAGATGCACAACATTTAGCAGCTGAATTATCTGGTAGATTTTATAAAGATAGAAAAGCATTACCATCCGATGCATTACATTGCAACACATCATATTTGACCGCAGTTGCAAATGATTATAATTATGATGTAATATATTCTAGATTAGTTGATGGTACTATGAATAGTGGTGACGTACTAATTGGATTATCAACATCAGGTAATTCTAAAAATATTATCAATGCATTTATAACCGCAAAAGAAAAAGGAATTATAACAATAGCATTAACGGGTGAAACCGGTGGTGATATGGGAACATTAGTAGATTATTTAATAAATATACCCAATACCGATACACCGAGAATACAAGAAGCACATATAATGATAGGACATATTATTTGTGAATTAGTAGAATCAAAATTATTTTAGTTATGTCACTAAAATCATCTAAAGAAAACAATAGTAAAACAGAAAAACCTACAAAATTCGAATACATATTTGAAGATGATGAATCAAAGTCTATATGGAAGTATGATTTAAAGAAATTCAGAAATGGCCCTATTTCAGTTGAATATCATTGGAAAGCACACTATCTAAAAGAATTAGAAATTCGTCAAAAAAGAGGAAGATAATTTAATAACAAACAAAAAACAGCAATTATGGCTAGTAAAAAAGAAGAACTATTTCAAACAATGAAAGAATTGTTTAATAAGTTCGAAGAAGAACACAACAAGACAACAAAAGTATCACAAAAAAATGCAAGAACCTTAATCGGTGACTTAAAAAAAGTAGTTACAGATTATCGTCAAGCATCGGTAGAAGAGACTAAAAGTAGTAATTAAAATTTACGCAGTCAAATATACTCACAATCCCTCACCCTAAGAAGTGGGGGATTTTTTGGTAATGTCAAAAATATTTCGTATATTTATTTATTAACAATTAAAAACAAAAGTTATGGCAAAGTATTATTCAGTACAGGTAGCAATCGAAGTAGAAGATGCTAAAGGTAAAATCAAAAAACAAAAAGAAAATTATTTAGTAGATGCATTATCAGTAACGGAAGCAGAAGCTAAGTTAGTAAACAAATTCGTAGAAGAAGCAGTGAAGCTTGAATACGAAGTAGTAAAAGTATCAGAAACTAATATTATTGAAGTATTTTAATTATGGAAACTGAAATCAAAGAACAAAAAGAGTTAGTTCTTAAAAGAGTTCCACCAGGAGATAGATGGGTATTTATAGATGGTAAAAAATCTATTTATCCATCTTTAACCGATGCATTAGAAGCTTGGTATCAAGAAAACGGAGATACCAACTTTTATATAGAAGCTCGTAAAGGAACTGTTGAAATTATCAGAGAACAAGAAGTAGAAAAACCTGTAAAAAGATTCTCATTATATGGAGAGGACTAAAACATTAGTTATAGCAAGTGGTTATTTCAATCCAGTTCATAAAGGACATATAGAATATTTGACAAGAAGCAAGGAGCTTGGTGACAAGCTTTTTGTTATTGTTAATAATGATATTCAAAGAGAAATGAAAGGCTCTAAAGCATTTATGAATGAAGATGAAAGAAAACTTGTTATAGAAACATTAAAACCAGTAGATTGGGCAGTAGTATCAATTGAAACAGAAAATAGATTGGTAGACAAATCTATAAAATTAATTCACGAACTATATAAAGATGAATTTCAAAACTTTATATTTAGTAATGGTGGAGACCAAACCGAACATACAATAGCAGAGGGTGACATTTGCAGAAAGTTGGGTATTAAAATGGTATTTGGATTGGGTGATAAAATACAATCATCTTCATGGTTATTAAAAAAATAATATGAGCTATATTATAGGAAAAGATTGCATTGGGTGTATTGATACAAGTTGTGTCAATGTGTGTCCTGTCGATTGTATAAACGGCCCTATAATAATAGATGGATTGGGCAAAGAAGTGAAGGGGATGAGCGATGAAGAAAAAATAGGCAAACAAATGTATATCAATCCTGATGTATGTATCAAATGTGGTGCATGTGTTCCAGAATGTCCAGTTGATGCCATTTACAGAGATGAAGAGGAAGCAATTTTATTAAATGATGAAGAATCTATTGAAAAAAACTATGGATTTTTCGGACTCAAATTTAATTAAAAATTTTTTTATATTTATATTTAATTCAAAACAAAAACAAAAACAAATGAGTACATTAGTATTAGTAGTAGTTACATTAGCAGTAGCAGGTGCAATTACTTATATCCTTATGAAAAAGGGTACAATCGCTGACGCAAACAACAACAACGTTCCAGATGCAATCGAAGAAAAGATTGAAGAAGCTAAAGTTGTAGTTAAAAACGTAAAAGCTAAAGTTGAAAAAGCTAAAGAAGTTGTAGCAGAAGTTAAAAAAGTAGCTGATAAAGTTACAAAACCTGCAACTAAAAAAGCAACAACAACAAAAAAGTAAGTAAAGTAAATCGGAAAATAACTAAACAATGGCAAAAGCAATTGGTTCTTCAAACAAACAAAGTTTCGGAAAAAGAAAAACAGGTAAAGCAAAAAAAAGTTATAACAAACATTCACCTAAACCAAAAGACTACAAAGGTCAGGGTAGATAAAATGATAAAACTAAAAGACCTACTAAGAGAGGAGGATGTTGTAAAAAACAAAAAGACAGGTAATGTTTATGTGGTTCAAAAAATGGACCCGAATAAACATGACAAACCTACTCCTGCTGAAATTGAAAAAACAAAGGCAGCAAATGGTGGCCAATTACCAAAATCAGAACCCCAACCTAAACAAACTCCAAACAATGCCCCAACCGATAAACCACAAAAAGGTCAAAAGTTGGGAAGTAGTGATTTTAAATCATCAGCAGAAAAAGAAAAACCACAAAGACCTGGTGCAAATGATATGAAGTTGAAAAACTTAATGCCTGGCATTGATACATCTAAAAAAACATTAGACCAAGTTAGTCCAATGGAAAGAATGGAAATATCAACAAATATTGACAAATTGGTTTCAATGACCGATAAAGCAAAAGCAGCTGGGGAAAAACCAGAATTCTTTAATCTTTGTGACGTATCTGTACCTGGTACTAATTTATATTGTGATGGTAATTTGGGTATTGATAGAAATGATATGCCTCAATTCAAAGGTGATGCAAGGCCTGGTTCGCCGGCATCTAAATTACCAAAAAATAAAAATGGTGAAGTTGATGGTGAAGCATTCTTTAAAGAACTATTAGTAAAAGATGGTATTAAAGTAGATGGCCCACATGATGTTCCACCGGATAGATTAAAAGCAACACAAATGAATATGGTTGGTGATAAAGTTGCGGGTATGTATAAAGGACTTGAAGAAAATCCACAAAACCCAGATTTGACAGCACCTATATACGTTTCTAATGATGGATATGTATTAGATGGTCACCATAGATGGGCTGCAATCGTTGCATATAATGCGAAACATCCTGATAAGCCAATTCCGATGAAGGTAAACATAATAAATGAACCTATAAAACCATTGGTAAAAAGAGCAAATGAGTATGCAGATTACATTGGTATTGAAAAGAAAGCTGCAGTAGCAGGACAAAGGTCAGGTACCCCACAACAGGCCCCCGAAAAAAAAAAAGTAGAAGTGGCATCAATTAAAGGAAAAACTTCCGGTAAAAATATACAAACGATAGATGTTGGCAATGGTAAAGTATATGGTACAATACATAGAAATACAAAAATGGTCGATGATATAGTTGACCACATAAAATCCACAATACCAAAAGAAAAATGGAAAGATGTTGTATTTGTTGGTGAAGGTGGTGCAACTAATAAAGAAACAGGTGAATTAGAATTCCATGATGAAATGGATTATGCAGTACCAAAGTTTAAAGAAATGGGTGCTGGTGTTGATACATTTGATGGTGATGACTTAGATGTTCACAAACCAGAATCTAAATTATACAAAAAACAAATTGAAAAAACGGGTCTTAATCAATCACAGGTTAATGCAGGTAATTGGGCTAGTATGATTGGACAGGGTGAAGGCACTGATACTATGAAACCCACTACATTCTTAGATGATAGTGGTAAACAATTCTTACAAACATCAGCAAAAGAAGCAGGATTCCCACCAATAGAAAATTTTGACAATCCAACTAAAAAAGATAAAAAGACATTATATAGATTATCATTTCCAAAAGATTATAATGACAAAGAAACAAAGGTAAACGATGTTCAAGTTGCATTCAATGAAATAAGGGATGAGAATATAATAAATAAATCAAACGAATTACAAAAACAGGGAAAAATTCCAATCGTAATTGCAGGAGAAGGCCATATTGAATTGGTTAAAAATAGAATGACTCAAAAACCAAAAATATCGGAATTTTCTTTAAGAAGTATATTTAAGTCAATTAAATAATATATTTATATTAAAATCATAAATTATGTTGTTAAAAAAAGGTGATAATAACGAACAAGTTAAACAATTACAAGTTAAATTACATTTAGACCCAGTAGGTAATTTCGGCCCAAAAACGGAAGAAGCGGTAAAAATATGGCAAGCAGCTCATGGTTTAACCGCAGATGGTATAGTGGGTGATAAAACTTGGGCAATGATTATGGGTGAAGAACAACATCCACAAGTTGAACAACAGGCAGTAGTAGTATCTAACTCTACTGGTTTAAAATTAGAAAAATTAAAAGGACATATTCCTGACGCAGTTATCGCAATGATTCCTGCGGTTGCACAAAAATTCCAAATAGATTCAGCATTAAGATTAGCACACTTTTTAGCACAATGTGGACATGAAAGTGGTGGATTTAGACTTACAAAAGAAAACTTAAACTATTCAGCAAAAGGATTAATGGGTATATTCAAAAAGTATTTCCCAACCGAAGCATTAGCAAATCAATACGCTAGACAACCTGAAAAGATTGCAAACAAAGTATATGGTGGTAGAATGGGTAATGGCCCAGAAAGTAGTGGTGAAGGTGCAAAATTTTGTGGTAGAGGTTATATCCAACTAACAGGTAAAGACAACTATACTGCATTTGGTAAATCAATCGGTGAAGATGTTTGTGCTAACCCACAAGTAGTAGCTGAGAAATACGCCCTATTATCAGCAGCTTGGTTCTTCAATAAAAACGGATTACATAAAATGGCTGATGGTGGTTCTACTGATGCAGTTGTAACATCTATTACTAAAAGAGTAAATGGTGGTACAATTGGTTTACCTGACCGTATCAAACATTTCAAAGAATATTATCATTTGTTGGCATAAATTTGGTGTATTAAATAATTTTTCGTATATTAGTTGTATGGAAAAATTAAAAATCACATTAAATGTAATAGTAGTAACTTGTGTTATAGGATTGGCAATATCATATGTAACACAGTTGATACCTATGTTACCTAAATTATCATTTTTAGAAGCAGTTGGTGTATACTGTCTTTGGACACCTTTGCATCATTTTTTGAATACTTTTAGTAAAGATAATACTGATTAGTATCAGTTTGTTATATTTATATTCGTAAAGTAAAAACGAGTATATATGGTAGCAAAGTTATTAAAAGCAAAAGATTTTATTGCTGAAAAAATTATATGGGCATTTTTGTCCCTATTTGGGTTATGGTTGTTATTCGCCTTATCCTTAATGTTTTATTCTATGTATTTGGAATTTACAGGCAACGACCAGGCATTACAACAAATGTCAAATGAGTTCTCTTGGAAATTTGATGGTACATTTAAAAACTCACCTGATAACATTTGGTATGAAGCCGAAGACCACATTTGGGTCGAATCGGTTACCAACGAAGTTAAAATTGGTAAATTAGCAGGTAATAGAAAATTAGAATTTGGTGTTAAGAATATTTTAGAAGAATATTTGCAAGAGAGAGGATTAGACCTTGCAACTGATGCAACACAGAGATTAAAAGTTTCAATTATATATTTGGATGTTTTGACTACAAAGAAAAATGTTTCTATTTTCCACAGTGGAGAAGAAACGGTGGTAATTCGTTTGAGAGGAACATTATACAAAGATGGTAAAAAAGATAAAGAGGTTATAGTAGAGGAAAGCTCGTCAGAAATCTCAATGTCAACTCTTATAGTAGATGAGGGTGGTAAATTTAATCAGACATCATTGAGTAACGCACTTAAAAAGGCTTCTGACAAATTAATCACTAAACTATTAGGAGAAAAAAAATAATGAAAAAACTATTAACGCTACTTGGAATACTAGTAATATCCATAGCGACAAATGCACAATTAACAGTAAATCAGTCAGTAACACCAACAACGGGATTAAAAGTTGGTGATACTGTTTCAGTAAAGTATACCGTTGCAAAAGGCACAACTACACCTCGTTATTTTTGGTTAAGATATCAATATAACAATAAAGCATTGGCATATGTTTCAACTACATTCTCACAAGGAACATCGGTACAAACATATTATACAAGTTGGACATCGTATAAATTTACAGCAAGTACGGCAAATAGTATTACGGCTAAAGATTTATACGCACAATATCTAATATCTCCATGGGGTTACGCAACAAACGCAGATTGGAATGTTGGACAATTGACTGTACAAAGAACGGATGCATCAATCAATGGAGACATTGCAACTCAAAAATATACAATCAAAGATTTGGGTGCATATACCGATATTCACAAATTGGACTTATCTTATTCAATTGATGCCGCAAGTGCATATATTACTCCAATTACAACTGACCCAGGTACAATGTCATTAACAAATGTAACGGGTAACACATCTCAATTCAAAGTAAGAGTTCTATTCCCAACGGGGTATGATATTACGGCACATACAGTTGCATTATTTCCAATAAAAACGGATGGTACTATTGATTGGAATGTAACACCTATTGCAAGTAAAGCATTGGATGCAAGTGGTGAAGCAACATTTACAACGGAAGTTAAAGTTGGTGATAGTTTAGCGGTGTGGATGTATGGTGCAACCGGAAAAACTTTTATGAATAACATCATTACAGTATCGGACGCATATAAATCATTTTTAGGTATCTCACAAACCAATATCAATGGTACTGCTACATATTTTACAAGACCTGTATTAGAAAAAAATATAGGACAAATTACAAAGAATAAAAGTGTATTTAGTGAAAGTGATTCGTATTACGCATTTGCATATGTAATGGGTATTACTAATGTAAAAGATAGTGCATGGATTCCATTGAGTACAAATGGTGGTCAATTCAAATGGTTTAGTGGATTATTAAATCAAAGTTGGTTAGATGGTGTTCCTACTTATAAAACAAAAGTAACCAATTCAAATCAGGCGGTGGATATGGTGTATGCATGGGGTGGTGATTTAGATTGGTCACATTCATCTCATCCTGACACAATTGCAAGTAGAGTTTCTACTGGAAATTATTCTAATTCTATTAATGAAAAAAGTACATCAACAATTAAGTCATTCTCAGTTCAATCAATGTCATATACTCAAGCAATTGAAAAAGCAACATTAGGTTTGGCATCTACAATGGTGAATGGTAAAGTTGTATTAACAGGCACATTGACAAAAGAAGGATTGGCAGGTTTGGAGGTAATTTTACAATACGATAACACTAAATTAACTTTTGACAATATTTCATTTGACGCAGGTGCAAACGTGACCAACTTTTCAACAAACGGAGATGGTAGATTAACATTTGGTTCAATGGACCAGATTAAATCAGGTAGAATTAAAACAGGTACACCATACAAATTAACATTTATTCCAAAAGAAACTATAACAAATACTGCAGGTTTATTCTATACAGTTTTAGCTGACGCAGTTGATGGTGCCGGAAATAAGATTAACCTAATAGTTGAGTAATGAAAAAATTATTAGTTACATTCCTTTTAACAATATTATCATTCGTAACCTACTCTCAATCAGGAGTGGGTTATGTTAATTATACCTCTTACAAAACACATAATGGAAATGGTGTTACAAATCAATATACCGCCCACCCAAGTAACGCAGCTGAATTTGATGCTATATTAAATACAGCAAACTCAAATACAACCATAACACATACAGGTGAAGTTCCTCTTAGTATTATGTGTGATGGTTCAACCCAAACACCACATTGGTCAGGTGATTTCTACGCAATTAAATTTGAATTTTGGTTTACTCCAACACAAACAGGTAATTATTCATTCGGTATTAATTCAGATGATGCAAGTGACCTATCAGTAGATGGTACAATAATAACAACTTACTATGGTGGACATGGAGCCGGTGGTTATCAATATGGTTCAAAAAGTATGGTTGTAGGCACAAGATATAAAATAGTTGCAAGATATCAAGAATATGGTGGTGGTGATGCACTTTTTGTGAGATGGTCAAGACCAAGTGCACCAAATTCATATTCATATTGGAATGAGGAAGTAACAAATATTAATAGTACACCAACTAAAAAAGCAGTAGCTAATTTTAATTTGAATACCAATCTAACCGCAACAACATTTGCAGTAGGTTCGGCATTAAGTTCGGCAGGTTTGGTTGATATAACAAATCAATTAGATAGTGTTAAAGTAAGTAGTGGTGGTTATAAAGCATCAACAACTAATGGGGGAGTAGAGTGGTGTGTAATTTATCAATACGATGCAACCAACCAAAGATATAGAATTGGAATAGATAGTAGAGAAGTAAATGGTATATTATCAACACCATCATCAATCAGTAGTTTACAATTATTTGATTTATGGGATGGGCCGGTAACATTTAATTCATACGACCCCAATGGTTGGACAGAAGTTTATGTTTATACTCAAACTCAATTCAATTTTAGTGGTTCATCTTTCGCATCAAATATAAGAGCAGGAAATGGATTTTATGGATTACAAGCAGAATTTACATTTTCACAATTATCCACATATAAACAACAATCAATATCCGTAACAACTACAAATACAATATCAACTTTATATAATAGTATTGTGACGGTGTCGGATGTTTATTTGGCATTTAAGGAATTAGCAAATGGTGGTATATTTGGAAATCAAAGTGGTAACGAATTTACATATGGTATTCAGTATAAGAATGCAGATATAAATGATGATGGGTATTTTAATGAAAAGGATTGTTTTGCATTACTACAAAATTTGACAGGTGCAAAAACATTAGTGGATACATTCAACTTAAACAAAACAATGAGAATTATACCACAAACAAAATATGATAGTATTGGTAAATCTAATTGGACAACATTTACAACACCATTAGGTAGTGGATATTCATTTGATATAAACACAGGTAAAGCATCCGATACATTAAACTTAACAATGGCTTGGAAAGGTGATGTAAATGTATCTCACTCAACAACACCTAAGTCAAATAACTTAACAACAATGTCAGTAAGAGGAATGAGTATTAGTACGGATATCAACGCATCTATAATAACCGAAATGATTGGTGATAGTATTTACGCATATATTACATTAGACCCATTAGGACAAAATGTAGTAGGTACTCAATTCCAATTAAACTATGATAATTCGGTCTTAAAGTTTAAAGGAATACAATTTACTACAAATGGTTCACCTACTAACTACGCAAGTGATAAGGGTGATTACATCAATTTGGGTTCTTTGGTAAGTGATGGTAGTACAAGTTTGGATAAAATGACAACATATAAGATTTCATTTTCGTCAAACACAAAATTGGATAATATATTGGGTTTAATTTCAATAGGTTCAACGGACGCAGTTAATAAAGATGGAAAATCATTAAAAGTAAGAATAAACTAATGAGACATTTAATAGTATTTATAGCATTTATAATTGCTTGTTTAATTACAGATAAAGCTTTCGGACAAATACAAAAACCCGATACACTACAATTATCACCAAAAGAATTATTTGGAGAAAGTGGTGATTGGAATAACTTAGGTATATTAGAATCTTATATTGATTTCTCAAAAGATGTACTTTCATCATCAAACCTTTCGGTTGGTGTAATAGGAAAGCAAGTATCTACAACATTAAATTTAGGATATAGTAAGTCATCAAATAATGGTAAATGGGCTCACTCATTTGCATCATCAATAAATCCTATATGGAACTACTATGGTGTAGGTTATGGTTTTAGTAGAAATACGGATACAAGAACTACTACATTGCAATCATTCTATTCAACCGATTTTAATTTCCAAAAAGATATTACCCTATCATTCATAGATGTATTTAGAACTAAAAAGTTTGGAACATTTGGATATAGTGTAATTGCATCAAAATCATTTTGGGGAACATACGAAGGTGAGTGGGAAGGAAAATATACGGTAGATGAAAATGGTAATTTTAAAGATTTAATATATCCAATGATGCCATCATCTAGTGAAATAAGTTATAGAGGTATGGTGATGTACACATATACATTGAAAACAAAGAGGGTAAACATCTCACCACAAATATTCGCAATGAGTGATGTATATAAAGTATTCAAAGATGGAACTGCATCGGATTTAGCATATATAGATGATTTCAATTTGGACTTATATTATGGTACATCTATTGATTGGAAAATAACTAAAAGATTTGTATTGAATACTAATATCAGATATAACACAACTTGGGATAAATTAAGTGAATCGGTTGGATATAAAAAGAGTAACCCAATCCTATTTATGATAGGAACAAACTTTCAATTTTAATGAAAAAAATATTATTCATATTATGTTTAGGGTTGACTGCATGTAAGAAGGTAGAAGTTATACCAACTCCACCTCCTGAAAATGTAAAAATATTTAGTGTTGCACAAAGTAGTGTTGACAACGGCCAAGAAATACAATTTGATTTGGTAAAAAACGGAGTATATACATTGACTTTGGGTGATAGTATAAATAACCAAATTTTGACAAGAGAAAGATTTAATGGCCAAATTGGAATAAATAAAAAGAAAATATACACTAAATCACTTTCAGTTAAATATTTATATCTGTTATTGGAAGATGCGAGTAAAAACAAGATTGGAAAAACAATAATAATAGTAAAGTAAAATGAGAAAAATTGACAAAATTTTAGGACTAGGATTTTTAGTAACCCTTTTAGCATTAAGTTGTAGAAAGGTAGATGTACCTACACCCATAAACCAAATCCCATCGGAATTGGCAATAAATAGTGTAAGTGGTATCAAATTAGAATCACCATTTGTAACATCACAAGTATCTATGAATGTTAAAAGTGAAGTAGCACAAACCGTGACTATTAAGATTTTTGACATATCTAATAGAGTAGTATCAAAGTCAACAAGTGATGTGAAAGCGGGTGATAATGTATTGAAAGTATATACAAACGCATTACCATCATCGGCATATAGAATTGCATTATTTGATGATAAAGGTAATCAATTAGGAATAACAGATTTTAATAAAATATAAAAACAAATAAAATGGCAGACAAAAACGGAGACGGAATAGTATATCATCGCTCAGATTGCGGTGACAATTATGTAAGATGGTATGGATTTGGTGGTGATGGTCATTGTTCAACATGTGATACGTGGGGACTTAGTGATAGAGCAATCGCTTATATCCACGCTCATCCTGAAATAAATCATAGATTTGAAGATGTGGTAGGTATGGTTTGGAATGAAGAAGTTGTACCGGTACTTAATTTAGTTGAGAAACAAATAGAATCTGAAATTAAAGAAGGTTATGAAGAAGTAAAAGAGGGTGTATACGACGCATATCAATGGGCAGATAAAAATGCTTGTAATATAGGAGTAACCGCAGCAATTTCAGCAGGAATTATTGCAGCATTCACACCAGAACCAGCAAACCCAGCTGCGGTAGCTACATCAACTACTCTATCGGTAATGGCATCCACTATTACTAGTATGGCAGTTAAAGTTGCAGTGGTGGGAGAAATGAGTGAAATCATCACAAATGCATTTTTATTGATACCGTACGTTAGTGATAGTATTGACCATACATTATTAAAAAATATAATTTCAAATTGCTTAGCTAAAAGTTTAGATTCTGCAGAACTATGGGCAACACCAGCTGGAGTTGGTATTGCAATTGGAGCAGCATTTGCACCGGTTATTGCAGATTTGATATGTACAAAAACTTGTCCTGAAGGATTCAGTAAAGCATTCACAGGATAATATTAAACAATTAGGAATAACAGATTTTAATAAAATATAAAAACAAATAAAATGGCAGACGAAGAAAAATCAGAAAGCACCGGTGGTTCAATTAAGAATATACTTATCGGTTTAGTATCAACAATCACATTAGGTGTGGGTGGTTGGTTTACAACAAAGTTAACAGGTGGTGATGAAAAGGAAACTCCTGCAGCTGCAGCTCCTGTAATCAACATTACAAACTCTAACCAACAATCACAAGCGGCAGGTGGTAAGACGGTAATCATTAAAGAAAAAGAAGTTGCAAAACCAGCAGCTCCAGTTAAGAAAAAAGACGGTGATGAGTTTAAAGAAGAAGCACCTAAGTGGTAATTTATAAAAATAAGTAAAATGGCAGAACAACCAAGTGGGTTTAAAGACCTATTAATTAAAATGATGAGCCGTAGGTGGTATATTACCGCTATGGTATTAGGTGGATTTATGTTTATTATAGGTGGAATGTTTTTCGCTATATTAAGTAAATCATCAATTGAAGGAGAGTGGAAAGAACTTTTATTATTGTTATTAGGTGCGTTCATTGGTAGTTATGGTAAAATCATAGATTACTGGTTTAGTGATACCGATAAGGATAAAATGTTAGTGCAAAAAATGGACGAAGAAGATGGTGTAACACTTTCACATACAAACGATATGAAAGAAACTAATAAACCATTTGCTCCATTGATGCCAGATGCATTTGTTCAAGCTGCACAAAGAACGGCAGAACTAACTGTAATAGACCATCAAAGAGAATATGAATTGGAGAAAGACCAACAAGAGCATGAGCAAGAAATGGAGAAGTTAGAATTTGAACACCATGCACATAGACAATGTGAGCATGTATGGGGAGATGCTGACGGAGACGGACATATGGAGTGTCAAAATTGTGGACTTTTACAAGAAGAATATAAAGGATAAACCGGTTACATAGTATTAACAATTAAAACAAAAAACTATGGGATTTATTAAAGACCTTTTCAAAGACAACAACGATATCAACGAAAAATCAGTAGTTGGTTTCTTATCATTCGGATGTATGGTAATTGCTCTATTCGTAGACCTTATCACAGGCTGGATGGGTAAACCATTATTGATTAACGAATACATATTCAACGGATTTTTAGTAATCACATTGGGTTCATTCGGAATTGCATCGGTGGATAAATACATTAACCGAAAATCAGAACATGATGCAGCTAAATTAGAAGCCGAAACCGAAGAATTAGGATAACAATTTATTAACATTGAAACCCTCACTTAATGTGGGGGTTTTTTATTTATTACTATGAATAACTTATTAACAATCGTAATACCTTGTAAAAATGAAAGAGATAACATATATGAGTGTATTGGATTTATTGCAAAGCAAGTGGGATTCGCAGGAACTAGAGTTATTATTGCAGATACTTCCGACGAGGAAGATAGTTTAAATTTTTTACAATATACGGAGGATAACTACCGATATTCATTAAATATTGAACTAATTAAAGGTGGGTTTCCTGCAAAGGCAAGATTAGAAGGTAGTAAATTGGTAACGACTCCTTACATACTATTTTTAGATGCGGATATAATGTTACAGGATAAATTCTTATTAGGTGAGTGTTTGGCATACGATACCGATTTAGTGACTGTACCATTTCAAACCGAAGTGGGATTCAATTGGATATTCCGTTTATTTGATATTCAACAAAGAATGAGTAATTGGTTAGGAACACCATTTGCTATTGGTGGATTTCAATTGTGGAAAACGGAAGCATATTGGAAAACGGGTGGATACGATGAAACACACTTATTTGCAGAAGATTATTGGGTTTCTCAAAAAGCAGAAGTAATGAAAATACACAAAACAAAAGGTGTATGGACATCTGCAAGAAGATTTAAAAATAAAGGATTTTTTTATATGTTTTTATTAAGTATCAAATGTTACATAAACCGAAACAATACAGAATTTTTCAAAAAACACCACAATTACTGGAAATGAAATATAAAGCAATCATAGTATCGGACTTACATTTAGGAACAAAGGATAGTAAGGCAGATGAGTTCTTACAATTTATAGAAGAACACCCAACCGACCTCCTAATTTTGAATGGAGATATCATAGATGGTTGGGCATTGAATAGAGGTGCAAAATGGAAAAAACAACATACCAAAGTAATCAGTAAGTTATTAAAGTTATCCAACAAAACACAATTGGTTTGGATAAGAGGTAATCACGATGAATTTGTACAAGAGTTTATTGGTAGTCATTTTGGGGGTATTGAAATTAGAGAAGATTATGTTTTGGAATTAAGTGATAAAAAGTATTACATATTTCACGGAGATGTGATTGATGTGTTTATTACAAAGTATAAGTGGTTGTCCAAAATAGGGGCAATAGGATACGATTTTGCACTTACACTTAATAGGTGGTATAATCATTACCGAAAGTGGAGAAAGCTTCCATATCAGTCTATATCACAAAAAATAAAAGCAGGTGTAAAGGTAGCAACAAACTACATAAACGATTTTGAAGTAACTGCACTATCTATGGCAACCAAAAAAGGATGTGATGGTGTAATGTGTGGTCATATACACCAACCAGAAGATAGAATGATAAATGGTAAAAGATATGTTAATAGTGGAGATTGGGTAGAGAATATGTCAGCTATTTGTATTGATAACGATGAAAATCTATATTTATATAAAAAGTGATTATGTATGAAAAGTTTATTCGTATTATTAAGTTTTTGTTTGTTAAGCAGTGTTGCGGGTGTTGCTCAAACAATAGGAAGCACTAAGACAGAAGATTTCAAAGCAGATTTTGAAAAGAAAAGAGACATCTCTCAATACATGGATTATGAAGGCCCTAAAAAGAACATTCAAATCCTAAAATGTGGTATTGGTGAGGAAGTGTATGAAATGTATCCTGAACTAAAAGAAAAGAGAGTTGGATTGGGTGTTGCAAATATCGTATTAGAATATTTGGACAACCTTAATAGATTTGAATTTACCGAAGATAAGACTGAGATTAAGAATAGAATGGTAAAACAATATCAGGCATCAGCAGCAGGAATTTCTGAAAACAAATTAGATGGTAGAGGAAAGATTAAGTTAGCACATTACTTTGTAGAGATTGAGGTTTACGATTATTCAGTTAGTGAAGATGAAACTATCAACTTAAAAGATGGTATTAAAGATAACTTAGTAACTCGTTTAGGTTTACAGGTTAGATTTACAAACGCAGAGAACGGAACTATCATAGCAGCAAGTGGTTTGGGTGAAGCTAAGACCAATAGACAATTAACTCTATTATCAGATGCAACAATAGACCCAATTAAGTTTAACCAATCAACTATTAGTATTTCAACTAAAAAAGCATTGGATATAGCATGTGCAAACATATTAGATAAGATGATTAAAAAAGGTGTATTCACTAAATAGATTATGAAAAAATTATTATTGATTGGTGGATTAACAATATTGTTAGTTTTAATATGTGCAGTTATGTTAAATGCACAAGTTAGTAATTGGAGAACAAATCCACCCCAACCACAAACAAGAGTAGAAACTCCTAGAATACAACCATCAATTCCTCAAAGAAACGAAGATGTTAGTAGATGGAGAACGAATCCACCACAACAACAATTACAACCTAATCCAGACCCACGTGGTAGAGTGCGTGTTCAAAATTGGAACAGACGTAATGAATTCGGTTACTATTGGGGTAATTGGGGATGGTATCAACCAATCCCTTATATTTGGTATGATGATTTAGGGTGGAGACAAAGAAGTGTAATTCATATTTATCAAAGTGGTGTGAGAGATACTATTAGAAAAGAAAAGGTATATACCTCTTTTGGTTTTGGCCACACAAACAATAAACAAATATCTTATTGGGGAGTAGTGGGTGGTAAAAGAGGATATTTCATTATGGATTATGTAATGACTTACGCAATAGACCAAAATCAATACTATCCAAATGGTAATTTGGCTATCGCAGATTTTCCTGTTAGTAATGAACTTTTTAAAAAAGAACATACAATTTATTTAGGTGGTGGTAAGAGAATTAATAAATTGGGAATACATGGTATGGTTGGATTTGGTAATGAAATTTTAAGATATCAGGGTAAAGATGCATTAGGTGGTATTTCATTTCCTAAATCAAATACAAACTTTACTACATTCAAAATCGGCCTAATAAGAGATTTCAAATGGTTTACATTAAAATTAGATACTGACCCAATTAGGAAGTATTCTCAAATTTCAATAGGACTGAACAATAAGTAATGAAAAAATGGTTAGTAACATTTTTATTGATAATTGTTACAACCTTAACTGCTTTTAAAGCAGAAGGGCAAACTATTACCCAAACTTACATAGACCCGTGTGATAATAAAGTATATGTGGTCGTAATTCCATTCGGACAAAATCAAACTGTTGCCGTTATTAGAGGTAAATCTAAAATTGTAACATTGGCAGATATGAACAATGGTAATTTCCAAAAATGGGTTAATTCAGTATTTGCAACACCTTGTCCGGTAAACGAAAATATAAGATTGGCACAAGAAGCCGCTGCAAGAGCAGCCGCAGATGCCGCAGCAAAAGCCGCAGCTGACGCTGCCGCAAAAGCAGCCGCAGATGCCGCAGCAAAAGCTGCATCGGAGGCAGCTGCAAAGGCTGCCGCAGAAGCTGCCGCAAAAGCAGCAAGTTCATCGGCATCATCGGCTGCAAGTTCATCGGCAAGTGCAGCAGCAAGTTCCGCAGCAGCAAATGCAGCTACACCACCACCGATAAACATTCCACCTCCACCGCCTACTCCGGTAGTTAGTGCACCACCACCAACGGCAGCACCACCACCAACGGCAGCACCTCCACCTGCAAGTAGTAGTTCATCACCACCACCAGCAAGTGGTAGTAGTTCATCATCAACGGAGGCAAAACCCGCTGAAGCAAAACCTGCGGAGGCAAAACCGGCAGAAACTAAATCGGACAAACCTGCTGAACAAAAAACAGAGGAAAAGAAAACCGAAGCTAAAACGGAAGAAAAGAAAGAGGAAGCTAAAACCGAAGAAAAAAAGACAGAGGAGAAAAAAGAAGAGAAGAAGGAAGAAACTAAAAAAGAAGAAAAAAAGAAAGAGGAGAAGAAGGAAGAAAAAAAGAAAAAACAAGAAGCAACAAATCCAACCTTATTAGCATCGGATTTAAGTGTTATGGAAGCAACACCAGGTAGTTTTTTAGCATCTATATCATTAGGACTTAGTAAATCATCATTAGCAGGTGATGTAAGTTATAGTGCAGGATTGATGGTAAATAGTAATTTAAGTTCAATTGTATTGACGGGTGGTATAACAAAGATGGCAATGACAGAAGATGGCCAATTGGATGGAATACACTCATACGGAACTGGTATTGCATATTTGGGTGGAAACTATATGAATTTATTAGGATATACATACATCAAACCAACTGCAAAAAAAGGAACATATGGTTACAATGTGGGTGTAATCAATCTATTCCTTAAAAACGATGAGACCGGTAAGTTTGAATATAACATGGCAAGTTCGGCAATTGTATTTTGGACTAAACCATATCAGTATAATAAAAAATTAACAATATCACCACAAGTATTTACAATGTTTGCACCTATAAGTTATAATAGTGCAACCGGTGTAACAACAGTCAATAGACATATGGGATTCTTATTAGGAGCTGCATTTGACTATAAAATTAGTAAGAGATTTGGGTTCTCCGCTAACTACAAAATGAGTGGAAATACTAAACCATTTTCTGACTTTTTGAGTAATTTTCAAATAGGTAGTAGAATGGTATTATAATTGTATTTTAATATATTTATTTCAAAGGTTATAATATATTATACAATTTGTATTTAAATAGTTTAAAAATGATTAATATTTGGTTATTTGGTGATAGTTTTACAACGGAAGAAATGTTTCCAGAACATTTAAAGAAAACATTAGATGATAATGAAATGAATGATTTGTATACAATACGAAATTATTCAGGAGGTAGCATGGACATGCAAACCATAATAGATTTTTGGACAAAATGTTTACCAAAAATTAAAAATGAAGATATAGTAATCGTAAATTTAACGGATTATTCAAGAAATAGATTGGCACTAAAAGATGATTATGTTTATATTTCACCACACCATCCAAAAGAGTGGCCATATCAATTAAATTCTTTTTTTAATTATGTAAATAATGGAATGCAATTAAAAAATGGAATGAAAGAATCCATAGATGATATGCAATTACCTATTGATGTTTTACAACAGTATATTAAAATAATATCGTATGATAGAATATCACATGGTGTTTTACAAAATTATTTTGAATTAATTTGTTCTCTATATAAATCAACAAATACGGAAAACAAATTTATTTGGTCTTGGAATGACCAATATTTAGCAGATTTTATTTATGATAAAAACAGAATTACAAATGAAGTAATTGGATATTGGGAAACACTGCATGATGTTTGGGAAAAAACAAAAGGTGAAGACGGCCGTCAAAATGACCAACATTTATCAGTAGAATGTAATAAAATTTTAGGAGAATATTTTTATAATAAATTTATAAAAAATGATTAAAAATTTATATTGTAACGGGTGTTCTACTATGTGTGGTGGTGGATTAGAAGTTGTAAAAACTGATATTTTAGATTATTATAAATCTAGATATGGTGTTACTTGGGAAACTGAAAGAGATATAATGTGGCCTAAATTAGTAGCAGATGGGTTAAATTTAAAAATATATGATTATAGTAAGTCTGGTGCAGGAATTGAAAGATATATAAGAGAAACATATGATTACATATATGAAGATTTTACAAGAGCAAAAGAAACAATCTATTTTATAGAATGTCCTGTAATTTGGAATAAAATTGATGTATATTCTAACAAATACAAAGAATATTTAATTTGTAATGTGGATTTATACGAAGGTAATCCGGAATATGATGGAACAGCATTTACAAAAGGAACTATGAGGGATTTACATCTTTGTAAAGATTATTTTTATGAATCTGCTGGACAAAAAAACGAAATAGAATCCGATATAAAAGAACCCCTATTGGAAGCTTATAAAAAAACTTGGAATATAAAGGAATATGAAAAAGGTATTCTAAAAAGTTTTGTTGGTTTATTGGCTCTTATGAAATATAAAGGATATAAATTTTATATATTACCATCCGCAATTCACATAACTTATATTAAAGAATTTATACCAGAGATAAAAGCAAATATATTATATTTATCTCCTGATATGAGTAAAAACGGCCTAACGGACTGTGATTTTCATAATTGGGCAAGTGGTAATAAAATGAAAATAAAAGATGAAACTGATGGTATTTTCGATGATACTCATCCTGGTTATTTTGCACATCAAAAGTGGTCACAAATGGTTATTGATTATTTAATTAAAAACAAAGTTCTATCGAATGAAAAAAGTTTTAGTAACCTTATTTAGTGTATTATTAATTAATATAGTATTCGCTCAAGACATCGTAGTTTTAAAGCACACCAATTATACATCGCACTATTCTAAATCAAAGAAGTATCCAGTAATGGTAGAGTGGTGGGTTACCAAAGCTAAAGTGGGATGTGAATCTCCAATGGCAAGAAAAGATAATTTCAAACCAGACCCGTTGTTACCAATGGAAACTGATTTAGCAAAAGATTATGTCGGAAGTGGAACAGATAGAGGCCATATGATGCCGGCAGCTGAGAATCTTTGTCAAACGGCTGAAATACAAAATGAATGTTTTTATTATTCTAATATGGCAGCTCAATATCATAGTTTAAATGCCGGTGATTGGAAATCGGTTGAAACTTTGGAAAGAGAGTATGCTAAAAGATATGATTCAGCCAAAGTATGGTGTGGTAATATCGGAGTAGCTAAAACAATTGGAGTTGGTAAGGTAGCAGTTCCAAAGCAATGTTGGAAAGTAATATACTTTGTAAAAACGAAAGAATGGATGGCATTTCTTTTTGATAATAATACATCTAAACCAGATGGTATTCATAATAATTTAGTAAACGTTATTGAGATAGAAAAATTAACAGGATTTAAATTTAAATAAAGATGTTCGTACCAAACCACTTACACCTATTGGTAAAGGGATATATGAAATCCCCACCACAAACAGAAAAAGTGTTAAACATATGGTTTACACAATTAGTACAAAACGTAGGAATGAAAGTGGTAGCAGGGCCCACATCGGTCTATGTAAAAGAACCTGGTAATGAGGGAATAACCGGAACCGTAACATTGGCAACCTCACATGCATCAATTCATGTGTGGGATAATGAAAACCCGGCCATGTTTCAATTTGACTTATATAGTTGTTCAAATTTTAGTCCAAAACAAGTATTAACCCATATAGACGATTGGTTTGGTTTAAATGAAGCATATTGGCAATTCATAGATAGAAATGGAAAAGAATTTTATGTTATAGATTCTGGAAATTTTAAAAAACCAATCACATCTAAATTTATAGATGTATTCAAAAAGAAAAAATTCTAATGAGTTATTTGGTAGCCAACATACCACCAATTGAAGTTTTAGTAGATAAGAAATTTCTATATGATTTTCAAAAAGATGAAACTGATAATTATTTGGGTGATGGTGAGTGGGAAAGAGGACATTGGGTAAGTGTTAAATCAATTCCAAATCGTGCATTATTATTTGAAACTTATATTGACACATTTGGTGCAGTATACGACAAATTACCTATCCATGCATTCCGTTGGAGACCATTAGAAACGACTGATAAGGTCTTTCCTTTGGATTTCTTACAACTTTGGGATTGTTTATCATACAACATATCAGTCATCGAAAAAAGGGTTCTAAGGGGTGTTAAAACCTATACTACAATGAAAGACCAATCGGTAGTGAGTGGTGATTATCTTTTTACAATTGATACATCACATTCTGACCCAAATGAAATAGATTGTGGTTGGAGTGAAACACCAAACGAACATAAATGTTATAATATATCTAAATTGGAAAATGGACAGTTATGTGCACAACCAAATAATAGGACAAGATTTCACCAACCAAGTAGAACTTCGGATATTACACAAATACCTTATTTTAGATATTCTACAAAAGTGTGGAAATGTGAGGATTTTGGAAAATGGAGACCATCGGACACAAATTGGGATTATACTGATACAAAATAAATATTAAAAATAGTGGCAGAGATGTATGATGATTATGGGGTTGTGTTGTATACTATACAAAAAAATGGAACAAATTTATTTAAAAGATTATTTGAGTATGTTTTAGGAAACCCAAGTAACACCCAAAACGAAAAAATAGATTATAAACATCATATTCTTATAGTTAGAAATCCATATGATAGATTGATATCACAATGGATGCATGTTACTCAAATTAAATCAATATATTGGGATAAAAAAGAACAAAATACCTTAGTTAGATATTGTAGAAAACAAAGAAAAGAATTTAAAAACTGGGTTATAGAAACGTATAAAACTGGATACACAGGAGACGATAATCACATATTATCACAAAGTGAATGTCTTCATATCATACCTGATAAAACTTTTAAAATATTTAAATTAGAGGATTTAATTGTAGATGATTTATTTTATTTTTTACCTGAAATTGATTCTGTAAATTTAAATGATAAATATAAAGAAATTTTAGAAAGTTTGAATGGAAGTATAGACCACCATGCTAGACAATATAGAGCATTGGATTATTTTATGGATTATTATGATGATGAGGTTTTGGAAATATGTAATTCATATTTTAGGCTAGATTTTAAGAATTTTGATTATAAAAAGATAAATCATCACAAAACACCCATTACAATTCTTAAAAAATTCATTTAAACTAATTTTTTTTATATTTATATACGAAATTAAAAACAAAACAAAATGGCAAAAATTTTTGAAACCCACGAAGAAGTTTTAGAATTCATCGCAGCTTTAAACGATACAACTCCAAAATGGAAAATTGTAGATAGTGAAGCAGAGAACGCAATAGTTGAAGGATGTGAATCTTTAACCGATAGAGCGGCTTATGTATGGATAATGGATAACCAACCACGTAATGAAGATGGAACTGGTTCTGCTAAATACGGAATGTTCGCATTGGATAATGCAAACGCTGATATGCCTTGGTTAGCGGAATAAAACTATTAAATTTAGTTAATTAAAGGGGATGTGGTAACATATCCCCTAATATTTTTATAATGAGTTATAAGCACGATGCAGTGATGGTTATTGATACCATGCGAATAAAACAAAAATTCAATTGGGATAC
>Ga0208164_1000041_pt1 | contig 41569 bp, 64 predicted proteins | sample Colrivmet1449C02_FD_187634 | JGI IMG/M metagenome (GOLD analysis project Ga0208164, IMG submission 187634) | Estuarine microbial communities from the Columbia River estuary - metaG 1449C-02 (SPAdes) (version 2) | ecosystem: Environmental > Aquatic > Marine > Intertidal zone > Estuary | place... | reverse complement strand
ATTTCCGCTTGAACTACATTCTTCGTCCGTTAGTTCATTATAATGAGATGGATAAACCATGCAAACGGTATAACCGTTTTCTTGGCATAGCCAAGTAGCCTCTTCGCAAGTATCAGATCTTTTTATGTAATCCCCTAAATGAGGATTTCCAAGAGTTTCATAAAGCTTGGTCGAGATACAGAATGAACTAGGTTGTACAAATGGGTGAGTTGGATTTATATGGATGTGATTAGAATTTTGGCATCCACCAAAGATTGTTTTCTTATCTTTTAGTTTTTCATATATTTCTTGTGGCACCTCTTTTCTAAGAAGCAAGCAGTCGTTATCTATAAAACAAAAATAATCAACTTGATTTTTAAACAGAGCAATAGACTTTTCCATTGCTCCTCCGTGATTAATAAGTCTGTAGTCTATTTGAAAATAATTAATTGGAATGCCAAGAAAAGAATGAACTTTATGGTGCCAATTAGTTACCTCCATGTCTCTATTGCTTGGATCAATGAAAGTAAATAAGGCTAACTTTTCTCCATTGAAATTTAAAGTTTTAATGTTACTCATAGTTTTGATAATTTAATTCCTGTGTGTAAATCTTTTTGAGATATTATTGGATTGCTAATAGGCCATTTAATATTTAAAAGAGGGTCATTCCACATAATCGTGCATTCATGTTCTTTTGAATGAACGTTTGTAGCCTTATAAATAATAGTTGAATCGTCTTGTAGGCTTTGAAATCCATGAGCGAAATCGTCTGGAATAAAAATCTGCATTCCTCTTGTTAGAAAAAATGCTTCATGTTTTCCAAAGTTCTGAGAATTTTTATTGATATTTACGGCAACATCAAATATTTCTCCTTTGAGGACTTGGATTAACTTTCCTTGAGCTTTGGGCTTTTTTTGAAAATGTAAGCCCCTCGTTACGCCATATTTAGAAACAGATATACTGTCTTGTAAAAATTTATGATTAAAACCAAGCTCTTTGTACCTTTTATCGTTAAAGATTTCGGCAAAGAAGCCTCTTTCATCAAAGAAACAGTCTGTTTTTATTATAAGGATTCCTAGATCTGTTCTTGTAATTTCCATGCTTGAAGAACTTTCTCTATATAGTTTACGTTTGATTCTGAAATAGTAGGGGCGCAGCCTACAAAGAATACTAGATCTAAGACTTTATTGCTTTCTGGATAGTCTAAAAAGTTATCAAGATGTCTGTATCCGGGGTGCATCAATAGATTTCCAGCAAAGTAATTTCTAGTTTGAACACCATTCTTTTCTAAGAAAGAAACTAGTTTTACTTTTTGGTCTTTGTTTGAACAGATCAAAGGCACCCCAAATGGAACCCAAGATGTATCACCAAGCACGTTAGGGCATCTTAGATCATTAACATAAGTTTTAAATAATGAAGAAATAGTTTTTTGATTTTGCAAACGAGTTGAGCAAATATAGTCTAGTTTTTTAAGTTGCTCTATGCCAATGGCTCCTTGCAAGTCTAAAGGCTTCAAATTATATCCAATTCTATTAAATACATATTTGTGGTCAATGATAGTGTCTGGAAAATCAGTTAGCCAACTAGAGAATCTCTTGCCGCACGAACCATTTGGAAGGAGATTACAGGTTCCTACGCACCAGCAGTCTCTGCCCCATGTGCCATAACTTCTGGCAAGCTGAACAATATCTTCAATGTTTGAAGACACCATACCTCCTTCAAGAGTGGTTATTTCATGCGCTGGATAAAATGAGCATGATGAAGCTACGGCGTACTCATTGAGAAATTTGTTATTCCATTTAGTACCTAGAGAATCGCAGTTGTCCAATAGCAGTTTGACGTTATGCTTATCGCATATAAAATTTAAAGCGTCTATGTTTGGCGGATTTCCAAGTACAGGAGACAAGAAGATAGCTTTAGTTTTAGAATTAATCTTTGAAGAAATTAGATTAAGATCAAAATTTAAAGTGTCCCATTCTATATCAATAAAAATAGGCTTCAACCCATTCTGAATAATTGAAGAAACCGTTGTTGGGAATCCTACTGCTGAGACAATTATTTCGTCTCCATCTTGCCACTTAAAGTACTCTTTACAGGCAGCGATCAATAGAAGGTTCGCTGAAGAACCGGAGTTCGTAAAGAATGAATGTTTTTGATTAATGTACTTACTAAACTGCACTTCGAATTGAGCGCATACTTCTCCGCTTGATGACCATTTGCCAAAAAGTAGTGTATCTATTGCGGCGACTAATTCATTTTCATCAAAGTAGGCTCCAGAATAATATACCTTGTTCTCTGCTCCATTGAGATTGTGGCAGAATTTTGGAAGTCTACCTGACTTCTCTTGTAACGATAGAATAAAACTGCGGATGTCTTCTTTAAATTGACTCATTTTTTAATACGTTAAAAGTTTTAATTATTCCCTGATGTAAGCCTTCGAAATTTAAATTCAAAGAGTTTAATTTTTTACCATTGCCAGTATAATGTTTATTCTCTCCTTGCTTGATAATTATTTCAACCTTGTGATTGGAAAGAGAATTTATTATGTTAGCGATATCAGAAAGTTTATATTTCTCATCGTATACTAAATTTAGTTCACAATAAGACTTGCTTGGATTTTGAATAAAGTACTCTATTACTTTGCAAATATCATTAGCGTAAAAAAAGTCGAAGAAAGCGTCTCCCCAGATTTCAATAGGTTGTTTTTTTAGATATTTGAAAATATTATTTTTAATGAATCTGTTATCTTTTTCAAAATGCGTAAAAGCATTAAAGATTCTTAAATTTATAACCTTATCGTTTCCAATTGCCCTTTTAGCATTGACGTATTTAGCAAGAGAATAGAAGTTACTTGTTGGCTCATTGAACTCGCCTTCTTCTAGATCTATGACATTTATTTTTCTAGAGTTCTGCGCCCCAGAACTAAATATGATCAAATTAGAATAATGATTCTCAAGAAAAAATAAGTTCTCTTGCATTATGATATTTTCATAGAAGTTTTGAGCAGAGTCTTCTGCATAAAATCTTCCTGTACCAGACATAGCGCAATGAATTACTAAATCATAATACTTGTCTTTGAACTTGTCTTTAAGGCTGGATAAATTAGTAACATCTAAATCTTTGCGATAAAAGATTTCTAGATCATGTCCTTTGCCATTCAATTCCTCTAAGATGCCTTTAGCAACAGAAGACCCCGCACCTAGGATTGCTATTTTCTTAGAAGACATATTAGAGGTTTAAAAAATAATCTCTGTAGTTTTGAAATTCGTTAATTTTTTTGGGGTGATGAAATCCAAAACTCGCTTTTTTATTATACTCTTGTAGAGTTAAAGGATCAAGAGAAAATTTCATGCAGTCTTTTAATCCTGCAACTCTGCTATTTTTAACCGTTCCATTAATAAGATGAGAATAGAATAAATCTTCTGGAGGCGGTCTATTGTCTGTCCTTCCGTACTCTCTCATGGTAAAATGAGAAAAGTTTTTACTTATTTCTTCACACGCTAATCTATTCCTAAAACTAAACCCGCCATTGCCACATTGTATAGCAGGAAGATTTATTAACTTCCATTGTCCTTCATGAAGAATTTCTATTCTTGGGGTGTGACACCAAGCACTGCCAATGTAATCTATTTGACCATCTAAAACAAACTGCTCCCAGCCTTCTTTTATCAGAAATCCGTCTGGGTGAAAAAATAATATTTTATGAAACTCTTCAGGTATATAATCCCAAAGATGTTTTATCATAAATTGAGAATACGAATCGTGAGAGTTTAACTCTGGTATTTTAATATGGTAGGCTCTACTTTTTTTATATTCTGGATTATTATTAAATAGATTTTCTCCATTTGGGCTTAGGACAAAGTAAGGGTAGTTATTTTGAGAAAATATTTTAAAACTTCGAAATGCAGCTTCATCTTCTATGGTGTTTATTTCCCTGTTTCTGCCTTCTATATAAACCCCGCAGAATAAATTAGAATTAGTCTTTTCGATTACATCTATGCAAAGAGTATCAATGCATATCTTTCTTAGAAGCAAAGTGTCTGCTGGATCTCTATCAACAAGAAATTTCATAGAGAAAGATACTTCTTATTATATTTTAAAATTGTCCCTTCGTATGATGGGTCGCTAAATCCATCACCAGTTTTTAAGAAACCCGAGAAAGACCATTTGTATCTTCTTGAAGCTATTTCTTTCATGAAGTCCATGCCAAGAATAACTCTTTGATAAAATTCAGAAAGGCAAAACTCAAACTCAATCATATTCTTATCAAACTCTGTAAATTCTCCTTTTTGGAAAAATTCTGTTATTCCTTTTATGCTTGGATCAAACCCTCTTTTTATTAAATTCTTTCTGAATTCTCTACGCAATACTTCGTGATGTTTAACTATTTCTTGACCGTACTTGCTATAAAATGCCTCTATTTGATTACTCCTTCCATAAAGATAATATTTAGTATCGTGTTCTTGATAATGTTTGGCAGGATTTAGGTCTCTTTTGTTTATTATAAAGTTTTTCTTCTTGTCTTCTGGAATGGTCGCTGCTTTGCCGTTTAATCCTTGTAGAGACCAATGTGGAGTTAAAAAGAAAAATAGATAAGGATTCCATTTAAATAAAAATGGTCTACCAGAACAGTAAACTGCTTCGATGCCGTCTTTTTCAAAGCCAAGAATCATTGACTTCATGTTCTTGCACCACTCTTCAGTTGGCTTCTCACTTGAGTCAGCAATGAAGCACCAGTCTCCTTCTTCAAAGATTCCAGAATAGAGCCATTCATTTGCTTGCCAGTCATGAGCATTAACCCAAGGATGTCTGACGATTTTTCCTTTACCTTTATTAGAGTCAAGAAGATTATAAGTAGAATCGCTATTTGAATTAGAATCTACGCACCAGACATATCCATCAAAAAACGCTTTTGTTGAATCTATTAGGTCTGATATTTTTTCTTCCTCGTTTGAGGTTATCCCGCACAGGTACAAATTTTTCATATTTTTAAATAACTCATTGAACATCCTACATCGTAATCAAAAGGATTATAAGTTTCAATATTAAAATCCCACCAAGGAGCATCACCATATAATGGGCTTAACTTTTCAAACTGATCCTCGGTAAAGTAATTAATAATTAATTTCTTTCTAACTTTTGGGTAGCAGTTTGCAACATGATAACCTGCTCCGCTGTCTACTCCTATAAAAATTGCTGCTTCTGCTATTTCTTTAGCAGTGTCTAGCATACTCAGTCCAGTCTTGTCTTCTGCTGATTTAACTTTTCTATCTGCTTTGCCTCCTGTTTGAACCAAGTGATAGTCTTTATAGTTATTTTCTATACGTTCAATAATCTCTTCAGATAGAGTTCCAGAAGACTTGCCGCTGGTATGTACGCAAACCTTATTCTGAACAGTTTTTAAATCTTCATGGATATACAATCTTGAATGTCTTAAATAACATTTTGGCAAAGAAAAGAATTGGCAATGCTCGTAAGGGATGGAAGGGTGAGGATGAATTTTTTTAAGAGTTCTTACAAAGTAAGAGGTTTCATCGCAGATCTGCTGATGAGTAAACCATGCGTCAGGAGTTGGGCCAGAATCGACATAAGGATTATTTTGAAAAATAGGATTACTCTTATCTCCGATTAGTTTCTTTCCAGTGTTTCTAAAATAGTTTTCTGGCAAAGAAGACAAAATCAAATTATCCCCTAATCCGGGTCCGCTTAGATGAATTCCTATTGTTAAACTGCAAGCTTCTTGAAAAGTTAGCATAGTAAGTTTTTGAAAATTTCTTGATTGTCGATTATGTATTTTGGTAGTAAACTATCATCTAGCTTTAATAAAGGAATATCTCTTTTATTTGGCATATCGCAATAAAAGAAATGATCATCCTCATAAAGACATTTATTAAATTGCTTGTTTAAAAGCTCTTTGTCTTTAAGGCATGATTTATCATGAGGTTCAATATTGTTGATCCATTTAGAATATAAAGAATCAAAACCATTAACAAGAATATTACTAAAGTGCCACCCTTCACCAGAATTGCCAGTATGGGGAAGTTTGTCTTTAATATTTCTTATGTATTGAACTTCGTATTGGGTTAAATACTTTAGTTTGAGCAACACAGAACCATACCAACCCCAAGGGTCTCTGAATTTAGAATAAAGATTAAAATAGTAAGTATTAAAGTAATGATTGATAGAAATATACTCTGTGTTCTTTGCTGTAAGCTCTTTTATTACTTCTGCTCTTGGGATTTCGTCACAATCGCTAACTATGATATAGTCTTCGTTAGAAAGAGCTTTGATTTGATTTATTTTAACTAATCCTTCTGATACAATAGCTTGTCTTACACGAAACTCTTGCGACCAATCAGCTTCTTCGACTTTATTTAAATAAGAATGATCTAGTTTAATATAAACAATCTTGTCTAAAAATTTTTCAAATTTTGCCTGTGATTGTTCGAAATAATATGGTTTTGGTAAACCCGTTTGAGTTCTATTAGACTCTACAATTAAAAAATAATCAACAACTGGTGCTAATTCATTTAATCTTATTGTTAATACTAACTCTTCATTAGCGTATGGAAATGCATCAATGATCATTGTTGATAATACTTTTTTCTGAGTTTACTTTATATGTTCTCCTAACTGCTTGAGAATCAAAGTCTTGTAGGTATGGAACCAAAGAGTATCCTTTGTTCTGCAAAATTTTGCCAGCTAATCTAGAAATATAATTAAAGTCAAAAGACAGCGGGAAAGTTAGTTCTGGGAAAATAAGCCACCTTATGTAATGACTTGGCAATACTTGATGAGCAGACTGAGACTGCTTTGAGAATGTAATGACTGGAACGGAGCATCCGTAAGCAACGTATCTAAATCCGCTATCAGTGCCAATAAAAAGTTTTGCATTATAAATAATGTCACAAACTTCTTTAATTGGTTTATTTACTATTTCTATCTGAGGGTCAGAGTTAAAAAGATCGTAGTTATTATTTATTTCAGGAGTAGAGATAATAATTATTTTCTTATTTAACTCTTTTAGCTTACTGATGAGACTTGAAATATACCATTTAGACATCATATGTTCTTTAGATGTCGTTGAAACAAGATGGCAAACTATATAATCTCCAGAATCATTAACTGGCTTAATGTCTGGACTTGGAAAAAATCTAAAGTACTTGTACCAATCAAAGTCATAATTGATCCAATTCAAAGAATCAATATGCCCATCGTACCATAGATCATGAGCTTCAATTTCCTGTTTTATATCATCAGGAACATTTTCAATAAAGCCAATTTGATTTTCTGTTCCAAACTGAGAATCAATAAAAAATGGCTTATATTTCTTTCTGGGGATTACCTTAATTTCCTTATAGAATGAAGGATATAAATATTCAACAACTTCTTTTTGGAAAGTTTTTCCTTCGCTGTCTATATAAAGAGATATTTCTGAATTAGGATACTTCTCTTTAATGGCTGGGACAAATCTATTGAATAATAAAACGTCCCCTAAACCACCTTCTGCACGAATTGCTATTCTCATTCATTAAACGCTACTTTGAGCGTTCAATGATATTATCTAACTTTGCTTCTATTTTATCAAATCTAGCGTTAATATGTTCTGAGAATTTATTGAGATCTTCTTTGTTAACGTATTCTTTTGGAAGAGATATTTCAATAGTGTGAAGTTTATTTGAAAGTTCTTCTGTCTTCTGCTCTTGTTTGTCAATTAAATGGAAAGTCCTTTTAAAAATCCAGCCAGCCAGAAAACCGGCGATCATGAAAGCAATATTAAATAAAGTTTGCCAATCGATGGATGCTGCTGGTGTATTCATATTTTTACTTATTTAAAGCCCACATGATGTGCATATAGTATTCTACACTCTGTAAAATACTATAGCACAAAAAAGTCTAAAAATTTTATAGACTTACTGGCTCACATTTTCCGCCAGCGCAAGCAGCTTCCTGAGTATGACTAGTCTCATCCTCGTCTTCAATAAGCTTAGTAAAGTCAACCTTTGACCACTCTTCTTGAAGTTTATTAAATTTAACTTCGTCTTCAGGTGTTACAATTGCTTCCATTGGGGCCTGTTGATAGATCTTGTCTCCAGAATAAGGAAGCAAAGAAACAGCAGTAAAGTACTCTTGATTGTTATAGAGATACTCTGTAACGGTCTTCCACTCGTCATCTTTAACAATAACGGTGCAGCTAACTGAATGATTTAGAGGCTTCTTGTTTGAAGCAGTTGTGCCACAATTTACCCAGTTAGTTTGTGTCAATTTGATAAGCTCCAAATGCTCAATTGCATTTAGTTCAGATTTAATCTTGACATTCTCACCTACTTCAATAGGGAATGTAATAACGTCATCAACCTTATTTGCGCTCCAAACGCTCTCTTCGCAAGCGTGTTCATTGAACATCTTAAAGAACTTGTAGACATTATCTTCCTTGTTGACCTGAATACGGCGGAAGTACTTACGAGCGTGATGGGGATGAATTCCAGAAGCGGCAGACAATACAATAGAATTAGTTCCTTCTGGCTTGATACAAGTGACTCTAGAGGCTTGATTAATTCCTATCTTCTTAGCCCATTCGATATTAGTATTTACTGAAACTTTCGCAGCTTCTCTTTGATACTCTGGATTAAAAAGAATGTCTGGATTATCCATCATTCCAGTAATAGAGACTCCAAGCAAAGCCTCCTCTTCAGTCAACTCTTCAGAAGTGTGACCAAGATAAGGGAATGTCGTATAGGCAGCTTGCAGCGTACCGATCAAAGAAGCAGCCCAAGAAGCATTTTTAAAATCTTCTAGAGACTCAACTTTAGCTCCATTAATAGAAGTAAGGTTACAGAATTGGAATCCGCAACGCCCATCTTTAGTAATAGGAATAAAAGAAATCTCAAAGCAAGGATTCAAAAGCTGATTCTCATCAACAACATATAGGAATCCCGGCTCACCAAACTCTTTAGTCTTATTAATTAAGGTCTCAAACTCCTCGTAAGAAGTCTTACCACGAATAATAATTGCTGAATTGTTTGATCTAGCTCTCTGAGGATTGTCAAGGAACCAATTTCCAGTCTTGGCGTTCATCATGTCCTTGTCTTGAGCGTCAAAGATAACACTGCAAGCAGAACGGCGAATGCCACCTGACAACACTGCATCGGCGCAATGCATCAAAATATCATAAGCATTAACGGTCTTAAGGCGAGTTTGATTGCTGTCTTCAATGATGGTATCAAGCAAGAGCTTAACCTTGAAATGGCAGTTCTTAAGCCCCTTGTAACCGGGAGCCTTGCCACCACCAGTCTTAAGCTTCGCACCCTTTGGGCGAATTTTGCTATAATCAAATACGATCTTACGTCCAGAGTAAGCAGTATTCTTAAAATAACAATTCAACAAAGCCTCAATTGAGTCACCCCATCCTTCAATGCTATCATTAACTGTATAGGTAATTACCGTTCCCGTCTTATCTTTAGCGTTAACGAGATCAGGTAAGCGATTGAGGAACTTATCAGTGATACCAAATCCAACGCCAGTACCACAAAGCAAAGTATAAAAAGATTCAGCAAAAGAACGAATAGAGTCAATATGACGTACAGCACAATTAAAGATTCTTCCATTATGTGCTTCAACCGCTTTACCGCCGAATTGCATGCTCCGCATTGAAGGAGTAACTTTCCTTTCTCTAACCAAGTCGAAAGCTTTTGAGATTTCATATTTGTCTTCTTTTGGTAGGTGCTTGAATTTCTTCAAGTGCATGGTCTCGACTCTTGTAACAGTCTCGTCCCATGTTTCTCTACGCTTCTTCTTTTCATCATATTTTGCGTATTTTGTTACGAACGTAAAGTTCGCCATTTCATCTAGGAAGTTAATAGCCTTGCTCATATAGGGATAATAAATTACACCGAAGAAAAACCGTTTTGAGAAATCAAAAATTAAAGAACTACTTTGTTCGTATGCTTTGCGCCACGACGTTTTTTAGAGTAGTCTTTTTCTGCCTTCTCTTTAATGGGGTCTACTCCTCTTTCTTTTTCTCTTTTTTCAGAAAGCTCTTTAGAAGAATCCCACATTTCACCAAGATTATAATTCTTTCTCTTAGTTTTTTCAACAAAATCTCGCTCAGAGTTCGCATCTATCTCTGTATCTACACTTACATTAGGAGAGATGAAAATCCTTTGCCATTTCACTCCGTCCTCAGAATACACTTTCTCTGCATCAATTGAAAGAAAAACTTCTTTGTATTCTTTATTCTTAGGATTTTGAAAAATGTAAACTGGCATATTAGAAAAGAGAAAGAATTTGTTCTGTCGTTTTTCTGACGGTGAACTGGTCTTGAAGCTTCAAGCCTTCTTGATTTATTTTGTTCTGCTTGACTCTTGCGATTGCTTTTTCGCAGCCTTCAATAAATTGATCTTCTGACCATTCAAAGATATTTCCTTGATTAAATTCCTGACCTTGATGAAAAAACATTCCATCATAAGCAGGAGTTTTCCCACAAGGATTTACTAAAACAGAGTTCTTCTCATTTGCCCAAGCAGAGTAAGCATGAGCATTAACAATCACAGAGTGCTTGCCGATTGCAACCGATTGAAATTCTGGCAATGCCCAACCTTCGCCACCTGAAGCCCCAAGAATAATATCTGCTGAATTTAGAAATTCATTATAAAGATTAACTTGAGCCATATGCCCAAAGAAGCTGACGTTGAAGAACTTCTTTCCTTCAACCGCCATGTTAATCAATTTAGTATTATCTTCTTGAGATAGAAAATTGTTATAAAGAGCGCACTGCAAGGAATAATTATTATTATTAGCGTACTTATTGATCCATGCGCGAATAGCTTTTACATGGTGTTTACGCTTTTCAAACTTGCCACAGAGATTAAAAGTAATTCTGCCGTCATTAAAGTAAGTCTTGTTTGTGGCTTTGAAATTCTTTGAATCAAAGGACAGGGGCAAATAACTTACATTACTTACCCCATGTTCATTGAATACCTTCGCTGAGTAAGGGGAAGAGACTAATACCTTATCGTTATTCTTTAAGATATTAACCTCAGTCTGAGTGAGGGCATCAAGTTCATGGAAAGTAAGTAAAAACTGCCGATCACTATAAGACTCAAGTGAGCCATTAATGTGCCACAGTTTAAAAACTGGATCTTTTCTTGAATGAGATCGAAGACCTTTCTTCAAACAAGAATTAAACCAATTCTTAAAATCTTCCGTAGTCTCTTCCTGACCGAAATCAGGATTGCCAATCATAAACAGAGATGGCTCCAACTTCAAAGAATAAATCTCTTTGAGAAGCTGAATTGAGACCTGACCAAAACTGGTCGTATTAATCGGAAGATGCAGGGCAAATTTCATGTTAGATCAAATCATCGTCTGAATTGACTTGACTGACAGCCGCCTTCGCTGGCTTTGCGGTAGGCTTTGGTGATGCTAGACGGGTCGTGCTGTTGCTTGTTGGAACTGAAGTTCCGGTCAAGGTCTCGTACTGAGCCTTTTCCATGAAGATCTGAAAATCGGGAGACCCATCATTCTTCTTCTTGTTATTTGGGAACACAATGATCTTAACTTCATCAAAGTTATCCTTGATGTCCTTAAGTCGAAACTTACCAGTTAGATACTCAGAACCACTAGAGCCTTTGCGGCTCCAAAGTGCGCCAAGTTCGCGTCGAATTGAATTACTGTCAGTATTGTTAGTATTAGGAGTAGGCATAAGATATGCAAATAAATACTACCTGCACCAACAAAAAAAGTAAAGAGTTTTTACACGAAATCTTGCATTTCTTTACTCTCTATTTTTGTTTTCAAGAACTCAAGGGCTTTTTTGTGTAAAGTGATTGCCGTCTGGTAAGTTACGCCTAGTTCTTTTGAAATATTCTTCCACTTACGAGAAGGTTTGTCTCCATAGTATCTCAACATAATAATCTTCTCCAGTCGTTTATCTTTCATTTGAGAAAGGAGATTAAATATATATTCCTTCTTCTCTTCAAAATCATTTGAGTCTTGACTGAGATTTGCTACAAGATTCTTTTGATTTTCATCGTCTATAGAAAGAGTCCACTTGTGTTTAGTAATGTTTGTTAAGCATTTGTATTTAACATGGTTGGCAAGCCAAGTTGAGAATTTGCTATTTTGAGTTTCGTCAAAGTTAAGAGTACATTTGTAAATTATGTAATCTTTTTCATTCGCAAGATCTTCTGGGCTTACGCCTCTTTCTTGAAGAATCTTATTATATTTTTTAAAGATATCAAAACAGAGAGGAGAGTGCCTGTCTATCAGAGTCTTTAATGATTGGTTGCATTGATGAAGTTTTACCTTCGCTACAAGTTCGTTATCAGTTGAGTCTATCATGTGTGTAAAGCTTACCTTGTTTTATCAAGTTGTCAATACTTTTTTTGACGGAAATTTTTAAAATCTCTTCGTCAGATCCGTGCATCCAACGAAGCAGATAATCGCAATGTTCTCTAAGAGCGGGATCATTTCTGCTTTCGTCAGCGTTCGCAGGATTGCAAATTGAACCGTCTGAAAAATATTTTTCAACATAAATTAAAACTCCTTTATTTTCTTCCTTTAGCCAGACAACTTCGTCTTTTAAATATTCGAAGTGTCTAATATCTGTTACACAAAAAATATCTGAAGGTTTAAAATTTTCAGATTTCTTATAGTCTTCAATTTCAGACTGAAGCTTATCTATCCAATATCTTCCTTTAGTATTTTGACGCATTACTCTAGCGTGACTTACTAACAAGTGTCTTACTTTATTCTTATCTTCAGTAGAACAATTAAAAATGTCAACTCCGTATTTATATAAGATCAAAGAATATAAATCATTCTTTAATGAATCAGCCAGAGCAAATCTTATTACATTAACTCCAAACTCTTCTGAGCAAATCTGTTTTAGTAATCTATAGTAAGTATCCTTACCTACAGTTGCAGCACCAGCAATTCCTAGGAATAAGTTAGACATAATAAAACATAGTATCTAGAAGAAATGTGTTTGTAAAGAGAACTGCCAGCTTTATGATTTTTCTTTGAGTTAAAATAGGAAAAGGCTGTCATCTCTAAAAATAATTATAGAGTTTTAAAATAATCAAGAGTTACCCATTTCAATCCTTCGCAACCTGTTTCTCAGGCTTTCGGCCCTCTCAAGAGAGCCTAGCTAATGACTAACTCTTTGTTTAAGTTCTTTGTCTTCACGGGTGGGATTTCTCTTAGGACGAACTGCCAGCTTTTTCTTTTGAGAAAAATGAGGTTTCAGCTTTTCAAAGTCTTCTCCTTGCGGAACGTCGCCTTTTCCCGAAATGGCGTTGGATTTCTTAGATCCAGTTGACTAGGGTCTTTTTACGGGCCTGATGTCTCTGATGCGTTCAAACTGGGATATCCCCAGTAGGCTATTCACCCAGACAAAGAACTAGCTCATCCTATTCAGGGTTTTTGGTTTTGTCAAAAATCTTTTCGCGCATCTCGTTGAAAATCACCAGAAGGTTCTTGATGTCCTTCTCGCTGACCGAAGCGGGGTTGCATCTTTCAGATTCATTTTCAATTAAAGTGCAGTAAGAATTAATAATTTCTGCGATTACGAAAGCAGTTTTAGGAGAGATTGTAATATTTTGTTCGTAAGCATCAAACTTCTTAGAAAGAATCCAATAATCATCTTTATTAAAAGAAGCTTTCTTTACTACTCCATTTTTCTCAAATTCTTCAAGAGCGCACAAAATGCAAGCTCTTTCAGATTCAGGTTGTTCAGAAATTTCAAGAATTTTTATGAAATCATTCTCACAAAAACTGTCATTTTTAAAATACCACTGGTACAATTTAATTGAAGCATCGGCGATTGTCATAATCAATAATACAAGAATGCCAGAAAAAGGTCCAAATAAACTTGATCTTTTGTTTTGCTCTAGCGAGAATATTGTCCATGAGACTTTCTTGGCATGAGTACGGGTGCATGATGGCTCTTGCTGCTTCGTCTAGAAGTGAAGATCCACACACCAAGGTTGGAGCTTGTATTTTAAATAAAGAGGGCAGAATAATTTCAACAGGCTACAATGGTCTTAAAAAAGGCTTCCCTGTTAAAGACTGGATGAAGAAGGAAGAAAATCGTCCGAAAAAGCGCGAAATAATGCTTCATGCAGAAACTAACGCTTTGTCTTTGATAAGAAAGGGAGAAGGAGATACTATATGTTTGACAATATCCCCTTGTTTCGCTTGCGCGAAAGATATAGTTTCTCATGAAATACAAAGAGTATTTTATATCAAAGAATACGATCAGTGCAATAAGTTCAAAGAAATATTTGAATATTACAAAATTTACTATAAAGAATTAAATCCCGAAAGCCTTTCTAAAATTAAATCTAATTTACAATTATGGATATAGAAACAATAGTCCCAGTTAAATTCGTTAAACTAAATAATCTGGCAATCGTCCCATCTCGTCAAAAGACTGGAGATGCTGGTTACGATCTTTATGCAACTGAGAGCGTAAGGATCAAGCCAATGAGTCGCGCTTTGGTTAGCACTGGCCTTTCAATCGAAGTGCCTCAAGGGTATTATGCAAGGATTGCTCCTCGCAGCGGGTTAGCAGTTAAGAATGGAATTGATGTTCTTGCTGGCGTTGTAGACTCTAGCTATCGTGGAGAAGTTAAAGTTGTATTGATGAATCTAAGTATTGATCTTGCAAGCATGATGGGACTTACTCCAAATATTGCTGGTTCAAATTTTGATTTTAATATTAAAGCTGGAGATCGAATCGCTCAATTAATTATTGAAAAGTATCATGCTGTTGATTGGCAGCAGGTTGAATCTTTGTCTACAACCGAAAGAACGGGCGGATTTGGAAGTACAGGCGTGTAACCTTGTCACTGTGACAACCAATTTTGTCTCAGAATGTCTCAAATAAGCAGTAAAAAGGCGGTTTTTAAAGTTGGCACAGTTTTTGCTAGATGAAAACTCTATGATATACTATATTCAATCAAGCAATGGTCAAACTCAAAAACTAGATCTTTACAATAAAGATTCATTCGTGCTAGACAAAATGAGCAACGAATATGTTTCTGAAATTGAAGTGCCGGGTTTCAGTAAAGAAGATTTAGATATTACAGTAAAGAGAGATGAGATTGGCGATTTAGTCACAGTTAAAGCCTCTAACGCGAAGAGGAAAGCTGAAGCTTCGCTATGGATTCCTTCCGCAGCGGACGCTTCTCTTTTGAAAGCTTCTGCTGAGAACGGACTGCTTACTTTGTCGGTTCCTGTTAAGGGAGCCTATCAGCCGAAGAAAGTTAAAGTAACCTAAGTTACTCCCCGCCTTCGGGCGGGGTTTTTATTTTATGAGTTATCTAAGTTCATCAATACCAGTTCAGATTGGATACCTTGACGTTTCCTTTCTTCATAATGCAAAACCTAGGACCATGAACGAATGGATTCCTGTTGAGATATTCTCTGTGGTTTCAATACCTAAGAGATGTTTAATGTTTAATGTGATGAGTGAGTTTGGCGCACAGTTCGCAAGGGTTCCAATTCACTACTTGTCCTTTGATGCCAACCCAACTACTGATTACGAATTACATTGGTTGCAATTGTGGGATAGTTTTAGTTACTATTTCACTATTCAGAGATTTGATTATTTAAAAAATGCTTCTGCTTATATACTTTTGAAAGATAAAAGTAAACACGTTGGCAAATATTGCTTCACGATTGATTGGTGTAATGGTGATGATTATAATTTAGGTTATTCTGAGATATCTGCTGGACATAAATGCGCTCACATCTTCTGGGGAGAAGGGGGACAAATGTTCGCTCAACCAAACAACAGAATAGTTTGGAGAGATTCAGGAGCATTTATTGGTTCCCCGCTTCCTCTAGAGGCAAAAAATTGGAAACCTTTCGGACATGAGTTCTCTTGCGAAGGGCTTGCTTATAAGTGGACTGCTGGCGATGAAGAGCTTATGTATTATGAGTTCAAGAATGAGCCAGAGTTAGCCAAATAAACACGATAAAATAGAATGTGTAATATAAGATGTAATTGAATATGACTGCTGAAGAGAATGAAATTTTTAGAGAAGCTATTTTACTTCAGAAAAGCACCAATTGGTGGATTAATCAAACATCTAAGATTATCCAAAAAATAGACGATCTTGAAAAACAAGATTTCTCTTTAGAAAATGAAAGTGAATTAGAAGATCTTCGTTATAAACTTGGCACTTTTTTGGCTCGCAAAAAGATAGAGGAAAAGAAAATTGAAGATCTTCTCGTTAAGATTGACAAGGTAGAAAAAAAAGGAAAAGGAAAAAAATGCCAAAACTAAAACGTGAAAAATTCTATGTTGTAATTTCAAAGAAAAATAATTACACTTACGGAGCTTTCCCTCATACAAAAGAAGGAAAAGCCGCAGCAAAAAATTACATCCAAGAAAAATCAAATAAAAATTTGCAGTTAAAAATTAAAATTAAATAATATGCCAGTACCAAATAAACGCAAAGGTGAAGACTCAAAAAAGTTCATGGGACGTTGTATGACCGACATTCCAAAGGACGAGTATCCAAATCAAAAGCAGCGTGTTGCGATCTGTTTAAATCAAGATAAGAAGAAGCCGAAGAAGTAATTCTTATTATGAAGTTAGTTATTTGCATCCCCGGAAATAACTTTTCCGGGTCTTTTTTTGATTCTTTTCTAGAATTCTATCATTGGTGTCTTCACAACAACATTAATGTATTTCTTTCAAGAAAGGAATCTTGTAACATTTACTATGTAAGAAATATGTGCCTTGGCGGCAATGTCCAAGCTGGCAAGAGTCAAAAACCTTGGGGAGGTTCTTTTGATTATGATTATATGCTTTGGATAGATTCTGATATTGTTTTCAAGCCTCAAGACTTTATTAAGCTTCTTCAAATGGAGAAGGATATTGCTTCTGGTTTATACTTAATGACTAATGGTTCAAGAGAGCCAAATCAATTTGCTACCGTGGTCGATTGGGACGAAAAGTTTTTTGAAAAAAATGGTTACTTTAAGTTCGTTCAGAGAGAAGATGTAGTGGGTAAAACAGAACCCTTTGTAGCTGACTACACTGGATTTGGTTTTATCTTAATTAAGAAAGGCGTTTTTGAGAGTTTGGATTATCCTTGGTTCCAGCCGATCTTTTTTAATATTGGCAACGCTCACGACTTCTGCATGGAAGACGTAGGCTTCTGCCTCAAAGCTAAAGAAAAAGGTCATAAAGTATGGATACATCCACAAGTAATAGTGAAGCACGAAAAGAAAATCCTTCTAAGTACATGAGGCAATTGAAAATTGTTCGCCTGACTTTGATGGAGAAATTTTTTAATACCGATTTAGAACTTTTAGTTGAGATATGGAAGGGAGAAACAGAGAACGAATATTTCTCTGTTGACTTCGCTTACAATTACTCTTCTTGTGCTGCAATGGGATCTATAAGCGAAAGAGAGTCTAACCTTGGCGCATACAAAGAAATTCTTTGGGCAAAAGATGAATTATTTGATATAATGGGTTTAGCTAAGTATCTTAAATGGGATACATCAAATACTGTAATCGAAGACTTATCTGAAAAGGTATGAACGCAAAACTAGAAAATTATCTTTGCAATCGTTTCTCCTCGTTCTTTGACTCTAAAGGACTTTCATTTGATTGCTCTGATGGGTGGTTTTTTATCTTAAATTGGATGTTTTTGCGAGTTGAAAACTCTCTCAATTACATAAACAAAGATAAACCCCCAGAGGAGAGAGATTCTTTCATCGTTCTGCAAGTTAAAGAAAAGTTTGGAACTCTTAGAGTTTACCACACTGGAACTGACAACGAAGAAATTTTCGGCCATGTAGTCGCAGCAGAATCTTTAAGCTCTTTCATTTGTGAGGAGAGTGGAGTTTTTAACGAAACTGTAGGAACCAATTCAAAAGGTTGGATTAAAACTCTTTGCAAAGATCAAGCTGGATTCAATAGTGGTTGGGTTAGTAATTATGATGATGATTTACTTGCTATCCTAGAAGAGATAAAGGCTCAAAGATGACTGAAAGAGAAGCAAAAAATCAGTGTCTTATGATTAAGAAAACTTCTGTTTGGTTAAAGAAGGAAATTGCAGCGACAATGAAACTTCTTAATGAAGCCAAAGATGAGAAAGAAACTCTTCTTCATTTAAATAATCTTATCTGCTTGAAAAACAAGGCTGGGGCAGAGGTTACCCGAATCGACAACTTGATCAAGCGCATGGAAGAAGAAGATTTCGAATTTTGACCTTGCTTTCCTCTTGCGAACCGCTAGGATGGGTGCGTGATAAATTATGGACTTTGCTGCATTTCCCTTGTTTTGTCCGAAAAGGGCGAGAAATTTCAAACCCTGACGTACACCAGATTCAAAACTCTTGGCAGAGAAGAAGGTATGAAGGTTCTCTCCAAGAGGATTCTCAACAACTTCAACGTCACGTTCAAAACGATAGCTCATTGCAATGAAAATCAAATCGGAGCTTATCGACTTTCTAGCGAAATTACTCCTCTTCTTAGTCATCCTGATCTTAATCTTGATCTCACTGAACTTGACGATGCGGAAGAGATTTTTTCTATTATTGACAAGATTAAAAATCAGATCAAGACATCGGGCATCAGAATCTCCGCTCACCCCCCAGAGTTTGTAAGCTTCACCAGTCAGAAAGAAGAAGTCATTAACAACTCAATCAGAGACCTAAACGAACACGCTCTCTTGTTCGATCTGTTTGACTGCCCAAAAGATTATCGCTCTCCTCTCAATATTCACATTAGACAAGATGGCGACCCAGAAGAGCTTTCTCAGAAGTTTATTTCAGTTTACAATCGCCTCAATCCTAGTGTAAAAGATAGATTGGTGCTTGAGGTCAATGACAACAAGAACGGCACTTGGTCAATCAAGAATCTTATAAAGTACTTTTATGAGCGACATGGGATTCCTATTACGTTCGATTCCTTGCACCAGTCTCTGCTGCATGGCGACCAATCTGATGAAGAAGCTTTCAATGACGCTTACCGCACTTGGCCTACCAAACCTTTGTTCCATTATTCTGAAGGCGTAGATGGTACTCGCAAACACGCAGATATGCCGCTTAATCATCCAAAAAACTTTGGACAGAATGTAGACTTTGACATAGAATTGAAGAGTAAGGATTTAGCGATCTTTAAACTCAAAGAGTTTGCCGCGCAAGCATAGTCGGCGATGCAGGGGTTTTGTAAACCTCAGAGTACGGTTCGATTCCGTAGCGTGGCTCCATATCAAGTGAAAAGTTATTATATATTTTTAGATGATATAAGATACCCAGAAGATGTCACATGGGTGCAAATTCCAAAATACGAATGGACAATTGCCCGTGATTTTTTTCAGTTTCGGGATATAATAAAGATAAAGGGCGTTCCTGCTTTTATCTGTTATGATCATGATCTTGGGGCGCAGCACTATCGTGATCTTAAAATCATCCTAGAAACCAATAAAATTGACTACTCTAAATATAAAGAAAAGACTGGCTACGATTGCGCTAAGTATTTGGTTGAGGTTTGTCAAGATCAAGGTATACCTCACCCAGAATACGAAGTCCACTCAATGAATCCCGTGGGTGCAGAAAACATTAAAAAATACATAGACAATTACAATGCATCAATTAGAATTTGATTTTAGATCTCCAGAAGAGGTCGCTAGACAGAGAAAAATCGCAGAAGAAAACGAAAAAGTTTTTGACGAGATGTTCTCTGATCATGGATATGTTTATAATAAGTATATAGACTTTTTGCTTGATCTCGTTCCGTTCAGATTAGCATGGAAAGCTAGGTATTGGCCGGGGAATATTAGGTGGTGGATTAAATGCAAGTATCAGAAAATTCGCTATGGAGTTTCTGATGATGATGTTTACTCTTTAGGATACAACATTGCTCTCTTTACCTTGCCTCGCCTTAAGTATTTTAAGGAGAAAGGAAAAACTGGAATCCCTGTTTGTTTCTTGCCAAACAATTTTCATCTCCTTGAGGGCGACGAGCAGACAGCCGCTGAAGAAAAAGGTGTCAAAGAAATGGAAGCCGTTCTTGACGAAATGATTTTTGCTTTTGAGTATATTATTGATGGAGATAAGATGTGCGAATTGCCAGAGAGTCTTTCTTTTAAAGGTAAGGCTTTCGATTTCAACTCTGAAAAGAGCATAGAAGAAAAGGAGGATTGGAAACGTTATATGGAAAAATCTAATAAGCTTAACGAAAGAAAAAATAATGGCCTCGCTCTATTTGCCAAGTATTACGACATTCTTTGGATATGAAATTTACTGATGAACAGCGCGAACTAATTAAAGAAACGCGCAGAAAAATTAATAAACTAGAAGACGAGCAAACTGCTTTATATAGTAATTTGCTTTCTCAATTAGATATGCCTGAAAGGGCAGAGGATTGGATTTTTGATTATGTTTACAATAATTACGGGACAATAAAGAAAATAGAATCTTTTTTAAAATAATATGTCAAAATTACATTTTGTACCCAAAGGCTGGGGATATGAGAAGTGGATAGTTAATAACGATAAGTACTGCGGTAAAATTCTTTTCGTTGTTAAAGATCGCAAGTGTAGTCTTCATTATCACAAGATAAAAGATGAAACTTTCTATGTACAAAGTGGAAAAATTGTCTTGCATTATGGCATGGATGAAAAAACCGCAAGAAATAACTGGATCACCTTGGGTCGAGGTGATAGCTTCCATATCCCAACAGGGATGATTCACCAATTCTCTGCTCTAAAGGATAGTGAAATCATTGAAATCAGCACTCAACACTTCGATGAAGACAGCTACAGAATCGAAAAAGGAGACTAAAGTGTCGCAAAATAAAAAACTATTGAATGAACTGGCAAAAAATATTCGCAGCATTGATGCCAGCGAACAACCAAACCGCATAGTTAAGAATATCGATAAGATTATTCAAGACTATTATACTAAATTCTACGACATGGTTGATGGTAGAAAGCAGATAACTCAACAAAAGAATGGACACTGCTGCTAAGGTTTCAACCCCTTGCATCAGACTTTGTAAATTAAAAGATGGTTTTTGTACAGGTTGCAACAGGTCTTGGCAGCAAATCGCTGATTGGACTCAATACTCTGAGAAAACGAGACTTGAAATAATGGAATCTCTGTTATCAAACGAACAAAATGAACGGAAAAGGAAGCAATCCTAGAAATTGTTTTAGTAAACAGTTCAAATCTAACTATGATGAGATTAACTGGAATAAACCAGTTAACAATGAACAGACCAGTAAACATCATGGAACTCAAAGAAAAAGACTTAAAAAAATACCACCAACCCAAAGTGGGGGATAATTTTCAAGCAGGAGACTTACTTCATTTGATTGACGATGAATATGTAGTCATTTCAAAAGACAATATCCTGATGAAACAAACAATTAGTAAGTATAACAAAGTATATAGAAAAAATGGAAAAAGATAAGGACGGTTATCTCTTGGTCCCCAAAGAATTCACTCACAAAGGTTACCAGTTCAAGTTCATGAAAAAGCTTGAAGGCGGCTGGATGATCTACGAGAAGACAAAAGAGACCACAAAAACCAAAAAGTATGAATTGGTTAAGCCTAAAAGACAAGATCAATTCGTGTTTCATGGCAAAACTATTGAGGCTAAGTGGGTTTACCCTAATAATAATGCTTTTGGCAGGACTGGCTTTGACTGCATTTCTTTTGATACTGCTATTAATAGGCATAAAGAGATCTTGGCAAACAAGCAAGAACAAGTTGAGAATACTCAAGCTGAATTAAAGATTCCAAAAGGAGAGTTTACCATGAAAGATCTCCTCGTTACAAACAAGATCCCTTATCCTAAGCTCTATCTTAAGGTTAAACAAATGGTTTTTGAAAATACTATTAAGAAGATTGGCGAGAAGCGCAACGTCAGAGGAAAGCCTAGTGATGTTTTTAAATTAGTGTAATAAATAATCTATGGAAGAATATCTAGGAGACATTAAATTATTCGCAGGAACATATAGCCCACAGTATTATATGTATTGCGATGGTCAAACATTATCAATTCAGCAATATACTGCATTGTTTTCTATCCTTGGCACTCAATATGGAGGAGATGGAAGAGTTACGTTCTGCCTTCCTAATTTAAATAAAACCCCGATAGCAGCGGGGACAAGTTTAAAATATATAATTTGCACCCAAGGCTTATACCCCGCTAGACCAGATTAAAAAACACTCAAGCCGCCGAAAGGCGGCTTTTTTAGTGTAATAGAGTGTATATGTACGATACAACTCCAACGCTTCCCCATGTATCATCAAATTATATTTATGATACAATATTGGCTCAATGGCGACCAATACTAGACTCTGATTTTGCTGGAGGAAGCTCTGCTGGTACTCAAAATGACGCTTTCGGTCGTCAAAGGACTTCTAGCCCAATGACTTTATTTGACTCCAGCCACAGATATAAAGATAATGGCCTTTGGAATACCTTTACTTCAGGAACAGCTACAGGAATTTTTAATACTAATCAAGGGTTAGTTGATTTAACAATTGGTAGTGGTATTAATGATGAAATTATTAGAGAAACTACAAAAGTATGTTCTTATCAACCGGGAAAATCACTGTTGATAATGAATACCGCAGTGATGGAAGCACCAAAAGCTGACCTTCGTCAAAGAGTTGGATATTACGGTTCTGATAATGGAATATATATAGAACTTAGTGGTTCTAATTTAAATTTTGTCGAAAGAACCTCTGTAAGCGGTTCTTTAATGGAAACTAGAGTTCCTCAATCGTCTTGGAATGGTGATAAATTAAATGGTAGCGGTAGCTCTAATTTAACTTTAGATATTTCTAAAGCTCAAATTTTTTGGATGGATATTGAATGGCTAGGTTTAGGAACCGTGCGTTGCGGATTTGTTATAAATGGTAAATTTATTGTTGCTCATTCTTTTCATCACGCAAACATAATCAATTCAACTTATATAACTACTGCTTCATTGCCACTTCGCTATGAAATTAAAAATGCTGCCGCGACTTCTGGAGCAAGCACATTAAAGCAAATCTGTTCTACGGCAATTTCTGAAGGTGGTTATGAACTTCGCGGATTACAACAAGCAGTGACTATTCCTTTAGATGCTCCAAGAGACTGTACTGCCGCAAATACTTATTATCCAGTTATTTCCCTTAAATTAAAATCTGGATTTTTAGATGCTATTGTAATTTTAACTGCGTTAAGCATGGTTGGTACTGGAAACAATGCAGTATTTAATTGGCGAATGGTTGCTTCTGGAACCACTAATGGTGGACAATGGGTTGATGTTGGCGCGAATTCAGCAGTTCAATACAATATTTCAGGAACATCATTCTCAGGCGGTAGAGTTTTAGCTTCTGGATACATGACTTCAAACACTCAAGGCCAAGCGGTAATAGATATTCTAAAAGAAGCTTTATTTAAATTCCAATTAGAAAGAAATACTTTTACTTCTACTGGTTTTGAATTAACTTTAATTATAGCTTCTAAAAACGCTGGAGACGACGTATACGCCTCAATAGACTGGGAAGAGATCAGTAGATAAATACATAATTAGATTATTAATTGTGTAATAATAGGCATGAAGAAGTCCCTATTGTTACTCTCTGTCCTGTTAGCATTAACGGGATGTTTTTCTACAATTAAACCTTCTAAGCAAATAGATGACAATCAAAAGGTCATTGCCAAAGAAGAGAAGAAGGTAGATAGCACTTTAGTTGAAATAGAAAAAAACGACAAAGGCAAGAGAATCCAAACCTCTGGTCTTTCTGTCGGTATTCAGCATTCTTTGAATCAAGTTACTAATGCTCCTGTGCAAGTAGACACAGCTTTAAAATTAAACGAAAGAGTCATTTCTATTGTAGGTTCGCCTCATATAGACGAAACAAAAAGAATTAAAGCTACAGTAGATTTACTAAATTCTGCCTTAGTCGAAGAACGCAGAAAAGGCGAAGAAATGCTTTCTCAACGCGATGAAATAATTAATAAACTTCAGAAAGAAAAAGCAGAGTTAAATCAAAAATACGATGACCAACTTTGGCAACTAACTGACAAAGCCAAAGAAGTCGCCAAAGAAGCAGATCAAAATAAAGCAGTGTTAGATTCAATGAGCGGAATGTTTGGTCTTAATGCTGTGTTTTGGGGGCTAAAGAAGTTCTTTATTAGCGCATTGACTACTATAGTTATATTTGTTGTGGTATTTGTTATCTTGCGTCTTTTAGCTACAGTTCATCCTGCCGCTGCCGCAGCGTTTTCAATATTTAATATGTTGGGTTCTTTGGTAATTTCTATACTTAAGGCTTTGACTCCTAAAGCTTTCGAGTTGGCAAATTTTGCTACGAAAGACAAGGTAGAAGAGTTTAAGTCTCCTCTTGTGAAAATTGTAGACGTTATCCAAGAACTCAAAGAGAAGCAAAAAGAATCTCCCGATAGAGTCTATCCGCTGAACGAGTTGTTGAAACGCTTTGATAAAGAAATGGATAAGCCTGAAAAAGATCTTATTGACAACATTTTAAAAGAGCAAAAGTGGATCAAATAAAACTAAAATGAATGAAATCTTCTCAAATATAAAAAAGTATTTATTAGTTATACTTTTACCAACTGCGCTTTTAGTTATTCTTTCGCTATCTTGTTTAAAAGATATAGAAAAAGCGTTTGCAAGATTTAGATTTGGCAGAGATATAACTCTCTATCTTAGAAAGTCTACAGACCATTTAACATATCTTGGTGCTGCATATACAGCTACAGGCGACAAAAAGTTCATAGAGCAATTTAATACTCATTTAAAAGAAAGAGAAAAGTATTTCAATAACGAAGTTTTTATTTCCAAAATACTTACTCAAGAGGAGTTAAAAGAGTTTCGAGTTGGCTTAGATATAAGCAACGAATTAGCAAAAGAAGTAGAAACCCCTGCTTTTGAAAAAATGGATAGCAAGGCTTTCTTTGGTGAAAAATATTTAGATTATAAAAAGAAAATATATGACAGTAAAGATAAATTTAGAACTTTGATTAATGATAGCTCAGAAAGGATTATTAAAGAAGAGACGCAGTTATTAAATATATACTTATATAGCTTGTGTTTGATTATTATTGCATTGGTGTATTTAATTAAACATGATAACCATCCCGTCGCCCAAAAGAAACCTATAAAGAAAAAGAAAAAGTAATATGGAACAGTTGCAAAAGATGGGAATTCAATTAGGGTTCTTGATTAGCGGTTTATTTGGGGCCATTTTGATGGCTACAAAAAATGAAAAAACCGATGTAAAATCTGTAGTCTTGTCTCTTGTAGGCGGAATGTCTGCCGCAAACTTCTTGACTCCTGTTCTGGTTGATACTCTAAATATCGCTAATGTCAAGCACCAAAACGGCGTTGCTTTTATTGCTGGATTTTTAGGCTTGAAACTTGTAGAATTAATAAGCGAAAAATTCTTAGAAAAAATTAACGGATCTTCAAAAGGAAAAATTAAGAAAAGAAAACCAAGAAAAAGTTGATAACCATCAAGTTTGCCCGATAATATTCCAAATATATGGACAATTCATTAAAACTCGTTCAACAGCTTATAGAAGCTAGTTATGAGAAAGATCGTCAAGATAAGATTGCTGATTCTTCTAAAATTGGAGAATCCTTCTTTACTCATTACTTGAAAATTCTTAAGAATTGCATGGAAGAAGAGTATGCAAAAATCAAAGAGCAAAAAAATTAACAATGAATATTCCCGAGCTTGGGACGATCTATACAAAGATCTGCCCAAGTGGAAAAAAGATATTATTGATATGGCAAAAGAATCTAAGAAAGAAGATTCGTTTTACGTCGAGTTCATAAAAGAAGTTATTAGAAAAGCTGAAAAGTAATCTCTTGTGAAAAAATCTCATTTAGATAAGTGCGTAAATCTTACAAAAGCTTTGCGAGAGGCAGATTCTAAAGTTAGATGCCAACACTTTTCATTTATCTTTCACAAGAACAGAATTATTACTATTGGTAAAAATTCTAATAAGAGCAATCCAACCAATCAAAAGAATCCTAAGACCGGCTTAAATGGTGAATTAGTAAAGGATAAATATACCTGCTCTGAGCTTAACGCTTTTATCAAGTTTAAAAATCTTACTAATATTGACTTTACTAAAACCAATCTTGTCACCACTAGGATTGACAGAAACGGCAAGATCAAAAACTCTAAACCTTGCACTTCCTGTCAGAATTTGATTAAATTTTTAAATCCGAAGAAAATATTTTACTCCGTTGATTCAAACGGAGACAATAAGTTTGAAGAATATGTTCAACCTTGATAATCTAACCTGTCTAAAATTAAATAAAAATTGGATGGGCATTGGGACTGAAGGCATTGAAACTGCCATCAGCAAAATATTCAAAGGTTCATATCTTGCTATGAATGTTAACTATCCTTTAGTAGATGGAGAATATGATTTTGAAAACCCAGACTACAGACCAGTTTCATGGGAAATTTGGGAGACTTTGCCAGTGCGCTCTTTCGATTATTCGATCTCCTCTCCTTATCAGACCTTTCGAATTCCGACGGTCGTCATCAGCAAGAACTTTTCAAAAGTTCCGATCTACCACACTAAATTAACTAAAAAAGCAATCCTTGAAAGAGACAATTGGACCTGCCAGTATACAGGCCGAAGATTGTCAAAGGAAGAAGCAAATATAGATCACCTGATTCCCGTCTCAAGGAACGGCAAGAACACTTGGGAGAACATGGTGGCTTGCGATATTAAAATTAATAGTTTAAAATCTAATAAAACTCTTGAAGAATTTGGAATGCCATTAATTAAAAAGCCCAAGAAACCCAATTCTCACCCATTTATTATTAATGTAGAAAAAAAGCACAGAGACTGGCAATGGTTTCTTTACTAATATGTTACAAAAGATTCAACAGTCAATCCAAGAAGCTCAAGGCAGAGGGTACAAGCTGGGCGAGCATTTTAATGCCGTGATCATCCCTTCTAATCTTCTTGATGAATTTGAGAAAGAATTAAATTCTCATTTAAATAATGAATCAAAGAACATGATCTTTGGTTTGGAAATCTTGGTTTGCGGGAACAACGAGCAGATTAGATTTGGAAAGATTTTTTAAATCTCCCTCTTGACCCTCTCGAAAGACCTGCTAAGGTCAGCCCCGATGAGTACACTCTTGAAGACCCGTGGCCGTCCTACAGGCGGCAAAAACCTCGCATTTGTTAGTGTTTCGCAGCTTCGTGAGAAGTTGACTGACGCTGCCAAAATTCCAGTCAGCATGAAGTTTGCAAAGCAAATGAGCCTTGTTGACGAGGGCGAATCCTTGCCTCAAACCCCAACCTCTTCCAATCAGGTAGCTCCTACGAAGGAAGAAAAGCCAGTCGTTTCTTTTTCAGTTTCGGAAGAATTTTAATATGAACAATCGCTTTGATTCAATCATCGGTCAGGAAGCAGTTAAGAATAAGTTAGATTTTTATCTTGATATTTACGAGAAGAGTCAAATCTCTCCTAATTTTCTTTTTGTCGCCCCGCGAGGATCTGGCAAGACTACAATTGCAAAGCAGTATGCTAGAAATCTTATTAAAGCAGATAAATCTAAGTGCAAGCCACTTATTGAGATTAACTGTGCAACTATCGGTTCATCCGAGAGTTTCTTTAATGATGTCTATGTTCCTGCGATAGCCAACAAAGAAGTCACTGTGCTTTTTGATGAAGCCAGCGAATTGCCCAAAAGCCTCCAGATTAATTTCTTGAGCCTTTTTAATCCTAATCCCGCTAACAGGAATACTCTTAATCTTCCTGACTATTCTGTTGACTTTGACTTTGCTGTTCAGAGCTTCTTGTTCTGTACAACTGAGCCTCAGTTGATTTTTCATGCTCTTCTTGATCGTCTTGAAAGAGTTGAACTTCAAGAGTATTCTCACGGTGATCTTTCTCAGATAATTAAGAAGAGTGTGAATTGTGAATTTGATGAAGAGTCTCTTTATGACATTTCTTCTTGCTTGAGGGGCAATGCTCGACAAGCTCAAGTTATGGCTAACAAGATTGACTCTTACCTAAAGACAAAGCAAGAGAGAATCTTTACTAGTGATGACTGGCAGCTTCTAAAAAATAAGCTTAGTATCTTGCCTCTGGGGCTCAATCAAATTGAATTGAGAATCCTGCAAACTCTCAAGAACAAGCCTGAAATGACGCTCACTAATCTTTCTGCCATTATTGGGATGACTCGTTCCAGCTTGCAAAAGGATTTTGAAACTTGGTTATTGAGAAATAATCTGATACAAATTGCAGAAAAGGGTAGAATGCTTACAGGTAAAGGTCAAGAGTACCTGAAGCGTTATGAAGAAAAAGAAGAAGAATCAAATCAACCTTTTTAACTTTTGTAAAGTATTAGATACTGATTACGCTGAATATGGGGGGAAAATAACAAGAGCGGATGGCAATTATCGCTATCTTGATTGTAGTGCTGGCTGCAAGCATTTTATTCCTTTGTATGACAAAGTAAATAAAGACTTAAATTTAGACTATGGAGTCTGCACTAACCTTCGCAGCAAGAGGTGCGGACTCCTTACTTTTGAGCATCAGGCTGGATTTGGGTGCTTTGAAATCGAAGGGTACGAATAAAATTTTGATAAATCTTGATGCCCTGTGTAAAATAAGGTGTTATGAAAAGAATTCTAACATTATTGTCGTTGGTCGTCTCACTATTCGCAACTAAGGCTTTAGCCGAAAATGTAAAGGCGAGTACAGAGGCTGGCTATATGTCCCACTATATCGTAAACGGCGTTGCTCGTACTGAAGCGCAAGCTTTTGGTGCAGTAAATATTGGCGCAACTTATTTTGGAGTTGATGCCTATCTTGGAGGAACGATTATTCCCGTTTCTTCCGCTCTAGACGAGTCTCACTGGACTGCTGGTGTAGGAAAGGGATTTAAGATTGTAGAAGGCGTAACAGTTCGCCTAGACGGTCAAGCATTTCGCCACTTGACTGCGATTCCCGGTGCGCCAAATTCAACGGAGGTAGCAGGTATTCTTGCTCTTGAGAATATCGTCGCAACTCCTTATGTTAAGGGTACTCATGATCTAGATCTTGATCAGACTGGTTATGTTGTTGGTTTGAAGCGTCCTACTGATGTATTTGGTTGGTTTACTATCACTCCTCTCGTTGAGTATGGCAAGTTCACTGATTATGATTTCAAGGCAGCAAAGCTAACTGTTTCAAAGATTCTATTTAATCATCTTGAGCCTTTTGCTGAAGTTGGTTATTATGATAATAATTTCAGTGTAAGCAAGTATAATTTTGCAATCAAGGAGTTAAATGATTCTGTGGTTGCAGTCGGTGGACTTAGGTGGAACTTCTAAAATGGGGATAAAGGTTTGCGGTGATCCTTAAAACCGCTCCTTGCGGGAATGATGTAATGGTAGCCTGAAACTCTTCCACAGTTTATGTACCAGTTCGATTCTGGTTTCCCGCTCCAATTTTTATGATACAAAAAATAAACGCCTTTCTATTTCGAGGCAAGATAGACGAAATAAAGACTAGAATTTGCGTCTGCCTTCGAAAAGATGACGTATGGGATGAAAGCTCTACGTTTTACATCTCTGGCGAATTTAAAGATGCTGAAGATTATTTGAGTGATAAGCATTTTAATGTAATGTTCGCAAATTATATTGAAGATGCCGAAGGAAATTTTACGATAGAGCAGTTTAATCCCTTGACTTTGGAGGATGAATCCCAGACAGTAGAGGGACTTTACCTTCAGAAGAAGTTTTTCTCGACGGTTGAAGACGGTTATCAGAAACTATTAAATACTAATAATTAATATGGCGCACTTAATCAAAGTTCACTTGCTTGACCTTACTCATGATAATGGCAAGGATTACATTCCTTCGCTTATCAATTTGGACGATGTAGTTTCAGTTGAGCCTAGCAAGGTCCATAGCATAATCTATACCAAGAGCAACTCTCAGGGCATAAGAGTCAAAGAAAGTCTTGACCAGATCCTCGCCTTGTCGAAGAAATAAATTTTCGAAAAATCCCTTGCGCCTCGCTTTAGCCTAGTCTAAGGTATCCCTGTCGGTAGGAACTCAACACTTGTAAATCATGCAAATTGCTCCGAAAAACGAGAATTCTGTGCTGCTGTCGGACAACTTCAAGTCCGTATCTTTCGGCATCAAGCAGGATGGGCTTGCCCATATCTTTAGCGTTCTCCGCAATCAACTGTACTCTGACAAGATCCTTGCGGTCATCAGAGAATATTCCGCCAATGCCTTGGACGCAAACGTCGAGGCTGGCAGCGACAAGCCCATAGTCGTCACCGCTCCCAGCTCTCTTGATCCAGTCTTCAAGGTAAGAGACTACGGCTCCGGTCTCAATGAAGATGAGATTCGTGACATTTACTCCAACTATGGAGAATCTACTAAGAGGAACTCCAATAAGTTAATTGGTCAGCTTGGACTTGGCTCCAAGTCAGCTTTTGCTTATGGCGACAACTTTCTTATCAATTCTTTTGTGAATGGCAAGAAGGTCACCTACAATGCTTACATTGATCCCACTCAGATCGGCATGATTGCTAAGATGTATGAGGAGGATACCTGTGAGCCGAATGGAGTTGAGATTTGCGTTCCTGTCAAGTCTAAAGACATCTCTTCTTTTCATTCAAAGATAAAGGAGTTCTTTAAGTATTGGAATCCGATCCCTGATGTTAGGGGCATCGAAGGCTTCCCTGCCGAAAACCCTGTTCCTGTTATTGAGGGTTCTAATTGGAAGTATTTTGTTAATGATAAGGGTCTTACTTCTTCTCCTGTTATTGTGATGGGAAATGTTGCCTATCCTCTTGTGTCTAATGAGGTATCTCAGGAGTTTGTTGAAGCTTGTAATCAAAAGACCTTTTACGCTCCGATGTTGAGTGGGTTTGTTTTTTATACTGATATTGGAACTCTTGAAGTCTCTGCTTCCAGAGAAGACCTTCAGTATACTGATTACACCAAGAAGAACATTGGCAAGATCTTTAAAGCTTTCAATGATGAACTTGTTTCAAGAGTCAATGATAAGATAAATTCTGTCAGCAACCTGCTTGAAGCCAAGAGAGTCTATAAAGATTTCTTTGGAGATCTTTTCGGTTGTTATAGTGCGCTGAGTTTTCTTTCTAAAGAATGTAATTGGAATGGGCATGAAGTAGACTCTCCTATTGTTGAATTTGTCTTTTCTAAAGATGAATGTCTTCCTGATGGAAAAGAAGCTGCTTCTATTAACTGCTATGGATCAACTCGTCGCTCTAGGAAATCGGTAAACTTTTATTTATCCAACCGTCTTTCGTCAGAGAAAGAAACATTAAATGTTATTGATGACTGCGATGGAAAGAATCTCTTAAAGAGAATGCGTCATACCATCATAGACAAAAAGGCTTATAAGGAAATTAATGTAATAAAAGTTCGTGACCAAGCTCTTTGGGAGAAGGCCCTTAAGACCAGAGGCATGGAGAACTATCCTTTCGCCAAGCTTTCTGAGCTTGAATATCCAGCCAACATTAGTGAAAAAGTCTCAAATCTATCTTCTGGCTCTAAACAGAAGAACGAAAAGCATACCAAAAAAGCTTTTATTCTAAACACTTCTAAGACTAGTTATTCTCCAACTGCTTCAGACTATTGGGATGCGGCAGTTGTTGATATCAAAAACGATTCCGGTATTTGGATTCAAATCGATAGGTTTAAATACGAAGACCAATCGCTTAATTATTTTAATAAAAGCCTGTCTTCTTTTGCGTCTGCCTTGGGAATTACTAACTCTACGCCCAAGATCTACGGCTTCAAAGAAGTTCCAAAAGGTCTAGAAAAGAATGCTAATTTTGTAGAAGTCAAGAAGTGGGTTGTAGAAACCTCATTTAAGAGATTAGAAAATGATGGCACAATTAATAACTTCAACTGTTTCTTAAAAGTATCTGACTTTGACCTTCCTTACTCTTATACTGCATTGATGAAGTTCATTAAGTCTATTGAGCATCAAATCTCTGATGATTCAAAAGATTTAAAAAATCTTATCAAGGAGCATGAAGAAGTAAACAAGATAATGAAAGACACATTCTTTATTCAATTGAAAGCTAGTCTTATGCATTTTAACTGCTATTCGACTTTCTTAGAAAAGCTTTCCTCGCAAGAGAGTCATCCGTTTATTCAGAACATGAAATCTTTTCTCGAAAGAAATCCTATGTTGAATTATGTAAATGATTCTTACTTTGGTTACATGAGAAAGCCTGAATTCGAAAAGTCCATCCTGTCCTACATCAAGTAAAATTTAATAATATGAACATCCCATACATCATAACAAACAACTCAATTACCGTTGTTGTCAATGGTAAAAGTTATACGCTGAACGACGGGCATCCTAATTATGCCGCCGTCAGACAAGCGGTCGTTGACCGTAAGTTCGATAAGATTGCAACTCTTGTCGATATCCCTGAAGCAGTGCGCCGATATACCTATGGTAGCATTGAAGTTGAAAATGGTGCGATTAAGTACGCTGGTCAACCAGTTCACAACTATGTCTGCGAAAAAATCTTTTCTTTTATGAAGGAAGGATTGCCTTTTGAGCCACTGGTTGCGTTCTTAGACAAGCTTATGAAAAACCCTTCTAGAAGGGCAGTGAATGAGTTGTATTCATTCCTTGAGCATAAGGCTATGCCTATTGCCCCTAATGGTAATTTCTTAGCTTATAAGTCAATCTCTCTTGATTGGAAAGATCACTATACTGGCACTTTTGATAACAGTGTTGGTAATACTCTTGAGATGGCTCGCAATTCTGTTTGCGATGATGCTGAAGTTGGTTGCTCTTCTGGATTCCATGCTGGATCTTTGCAGTACGCTTCAACTTTTGGAGGAAGCAGCAAGCTTGTAATTGTTGAAATCGACCCCTCTGACGTAGTTAGTATTCCAAAGGATTCTAATTGCCAGAAGCTCCGTACCTGCAAGTACAAGGTTATTGCAGAATACACTCAGAAGCTTCCTGACAATTATACTGAACAGTATAGCGAAAGAGGGCGCGATGAATTCACTGATGATTGTGACTGTGGAGAAGATCACGATCAAGAAGATGTCTCTTTCTACAACCAAAGAGATGAATTAGGACGTTTCACTAAGAAAGTGAAAGTATCTTAATGGTTATAGCAGTTTTGCTGATAATAATGTTCTTAGGATACGTCTTTCAAAGAGAAAAACTGAAGTGAATAAAGGTAGTGGGGCTAAAATCCTACTACCTTTTTTGTTTTTTAATGTATAATAATTCGTGGAGTCAATTAATTATAAAAATGTTTTGTATATCAGTCCATCAGGAGATTCTGATTTGGCGATGTACGCCAAGAGGCACATCTATAAGTTAATAAATGACAAAGTCAATATCCTATGGAAGACTTATAAAATAGATAACTCTATAGATGCGGATAACAAATTCAACAAACTTCTTTCTCAGCATAAGCAAAGATTGTTATCTTATTCAGAAGTAATAATAGATGCAGATCCACAAAATTGGGATCACATAATTGATCAATTCAAAGTAAAAACAGAAAACAGGATAATTATAGGAAGAACTTATGATAATCTTGACACTGTCCCAGATGAACTTGTCGCAAAGATTAATAATAGTTTAGTAAATGTAGTAAGTGTTTCTAGCGAATACAATAAACAGACTCTAATTGAATTCGGAATCAATAAACCTATTATAGTAGACCAATGCCCAGAAGTGGATTTATGGACCTTTGGAGTAGATTCAAAAAATGAAGGCGTATCGGCAGAAGCATATTTAAACAGGAGCATCTTTAACCAATGGCAAGATGTAAAAATACTAAATCTTCCTTATGATAAAGAAAATTTCTTCTTCAATCCCTGCATATTCTCAAGAAACGAAAATCATTATTTAATGGCAAGATATGCAAAAATTACTAATGATAAGCCTCTTGAATTCAATAATACTCTTAAGTTGTATCAATTAGATTCAAATTTTGAAATCAAAAAACAAATCCCTTTAACGATAAGAGACGAAGTTCAGAACGAGCAATACGAAGACCCCAGAGTCATATTTTTTAAAAATAAATACTATGTAGGATGTGCTAATTACATAGCCAACAAAGGCGGGTGCATTCATCAAAAAGTTTTAGTATTTGACGAGTATTTTAATCATATAGATAATCTGCATATTAATTATGATGGCAATGGATCTTTTATAACGAGCAATACAAATCATCAAAAAAACTGGACATGGTTTGTCTATGATGATAAACTAATGCTAGAATACAGAATGAACCCTCATGTAATTCTAGAAATAGATCACATAAAAGGACAAGTCGTCGCAGAATACAAGCACTTTCAAGATATAAGTAAACTGTGGAAATTTGGCGAATGTCGCATGGGAAGTAATCCTATTTTAAAGGATGGGCATTATAATGGTTTTTTCCACAGCAGCTTACCTTGGAAAGGATCGAAAAGGAGATACTTCATGGGGCATTACAAATTTGAAGCTAAACCACCTTTTAAAATAACCGAAATTTCTGAAAAACCAATCTTATATGGCAACGAAGTAGACGAGCGAGTATTAACGGATAATAGTCCATTAGTAGTATTTCCATGCGGAGCAATTCAAAAAGACAATCAATTTGTTATTAGTTTTGGACTAAACGACGAAAAGACAGGTATTATAAAAATATGATACAAAAAAATATTCATCAAATATGGGTTGGAAACGCAAAACTCCCTCCTAAGAAAATAATGCAATCATGGGTAAACTATTGTGAAAAATTTGGCTGGAAATATCATTTATGGACAGAGAATGAGATAGAAAAGTTAACCTTGCAAAATCCTTCTATTTATCAGTATTATAAATCAAAGAATGATTTTCATGGGATGTCTGATGTAGCTAGGATAGAAATAGTTAATCAATTTGGAGGCTTGTATTGTGATGTTGATTTTTTTAGTTGGCAAGTAGATATTGAAAAACTTGTATCAATTAATCATAATATGTTTATTGGATGTACGGAAAACGGATACCCACGGAAAAGCCAAATGCATATGGAATTTAATTATTTTCCCGGCAGAACAGATTGCGCTTTTCACTTAGCGAATGGATTTTTTATTGCACCAAAAGATAATGACATTCTTTCATTCATGCTTCAACAAATGCCGTCTTCTTTTTTTAATAATAGAAAATATTTTGATGAATCTTTTACAGATTGCGAAGGCAATCCAAGAAGGTTTGGTTCAGCAGATACAATAGGATGTTTTTTTCTTACTCACTGCGCCAAGAAGCATCCTTTTGTTTTGATATCTCCAAAATTTATATTTCCCGGTATAAAATACGTTACAGAGCATTGGTATACAGATTTCAAAAAAGAAATCATTTGTAGCTATATATATAATCACGATGAAAAAATGATAGAAGGTCTATTGTGATATTCCCTAAAATTTTTTGTTTAACTTTAAAAGAAACACCAAAAAGAAGAGAATATGCAGAGTCTCATTTTAAAAACCATAATTTAGAAGTAGATTTTTTTGAAGGCATTCATGGTAAAAAATTTGGCCTTTCTACAAAAATACCATACACAGATGATGTACTTAATTGGAGTCCAGACGATGGAACTCCTCATTTTATAAGTCAGGGGCATATTGGTTGTATTTTATCTCATTATACTCTATGGAGAGCTATGCAGTATATGCCATTCGGGGAGTATATAATTTTTGAAGATGATGTAGTGCTATGTGATAATTTTAAGGAGAAACTGATTCATTACAAATCCCAACTCCCAGAAGACTGGCAGTATGCATTTATAGGTCATTGCTGTCTATGCTCAGAAGAAGGAAGGTTCCATGTGAGCGAAAATGTTATACAGACTATTGATCCTCCAATGTGTACCCATGCCTACATGATAAAAAAATCTGCTTTGCCAGTTCTCATAGAAACTAATAGTTTAGTTTGGTCTCACATTGACATACAAATAAAAAAGCGAAGTCTCCCAAAGTTAAAATACTATGTAATGATGCCTCCTCTTGCAGATCAAATATCAATAAACAATCCAAAAGACATATCATTTAAATCACTAACTCAAAATGGATAAAATCTATCATTTTATATTTGGATTATCAGAAGATTTCAATAAAAAACCTTTTGAGTATTTTCATTATTTATCTATTAAAAGCTGCTATTTAACTCAACAGAATCCTAAGATATATATGCATTATCTTTATGAACCTAAAGATAATCAATGGTGGGAAAAAGCAAAACAGTTTGTTGAATTAGTTAAATATCACTCTCTTCCAGATATTGTTTACTATTGTAATGATAAAAAAGTTTGGAGAGTAGAGCATCAATCTGATATTTTTAGATTATTAGTATTGAAAGAACATGGCGGGGTGTATGCTGACATAGATACGCTTTTTTACAAACCATTTTTTCCTGCTTTAGATAAAGACTTTGTGCTAGGAACAGAAGCTATATTCCACATAGGCTCTAATCACTGGCAAGTGAATGGACTTTGTAACGCTTTAATAATAAGCAAAAAGGATTCAAAATTTTTAGATTTATGGTTTGATGCTTATTTATGTGATTATGATGACTATGACTGGAATAAAATGTCAGTAAGAAAGCCTTTCGAACTATCTAAAATTTATCCTGATTTAATACAAGTAGAACCAGTAGAATCTTTCCATAAGTATGATTGGAACTTAGACTTTTATCATGAAGATATAGAAGGGGGAGACGCTGGAATCTATAGCAAACACATGGCTGAATCTAAAGTTCACAATATTTTAAAAAAGATTTCAAGACAATCTTTGCTTTCTCAGAATTCTCTTTTTTCTAATATGTGTAAAAATATCAAAGGCTTATTAGACGAATAGTCTTTCATAGAGATTCTTCATTAAGAATTTTCTTTCTAAATTATTTAATACACAATAGTGATAAAAGAAAGTATTTTCTTTAATGTCTTCGACGCGACAATCAAGAATTGTATTTTCAGGAAAAGTCAACACATTTAAGTCAAAATGATGAAGTAATGCTTTCATACAGTTTTGCTCCCATTTCATTCCATAGCCTTTACCAAAGAAATCATTATCTTTAACGTCTTTGAGAAACAAAAGAGTGTCTAGTAATTTGTTATTATATTCATTATTTTTAATGTAAAAGTGACTCATGCAGATTCCATTCCAATCTGAGTTACATAAGAAAGAAGTGCTTTCGTCTATTGTTGCCGCAGTCAAAAAAGATTTTTTATTATTCAAAAACAAAGAATCTACATCACTCCATAAGACATAATCATATTTTAAGAAAGCGTCTTTGACAGCGAGCAACTTATTCCAAGAAGGATGAATACCGTCATCAAACACTTTATCATAAACTTGAATATCAAAATTATTATGCTCACAAAATTTCTCAAAAGATTTTATAGCTAAAGGCGCAAAAACTTTAAAATTATCAGTATATAAAGTTGCAAGGCATACTTTCATATTCTATTATATTCTAATGTGTAAAATAAATTAACAATATGATTAAATACAGACAAGAACTATCCGCTTTGTTTCAAGAAAAAAATGTTTTAGGTAAGGGCGTAGAAGTAGGAGTTGGCAAAGGAGAACACGCCAGAACAATACTTTCCAAGTATTTGGGCCATTTATACTTAGTGGACCCTTGGGAAATGCAAGACCCGCAAGAATATGAGGACATAACAAACTCTGAAGACCATATGTCTAATCTTTATTATTGCGCCACTAGCCTGTCAGAATATCAAGCTCGTTACACAATAGTAAAGAAAAAATCCTCACTTGCCGCAAATGATTTTGAAAATGAGTCTTTAGATTTTGTTTATATTGACGCTAATCATAAATATAGTTTTATCAAGGCGGATATAGAATATTGGTTTCCGAAAGTAAGGACAGGAGGAATTGTATCTGGGCATGATTATTTTAATAATTGGGAGGATATTCCTGATATTGCTTCAAACGGAATAGATAAATATGTTTTTAACGCAGAAGGCATTAAATTAGCAGCATTTGGAGTTAACCCAGCAGTAAATGAGTTTTGCGCTCAAAACAATTATAATTTACAAACTACTCGGTATGAGTGGTTTGCTTCATGGTATTTTATTAAATGACTAAATTAAGTATTTCTACTTTTTTTGACTTTGAATCAGGTTACAACACCTTGATTGACTGTATACTTTCGGAGCTTCCAAAGTATAACTGTTTAATAAAACCAAAGTCTTTTTCTAGTGATGCAGGTAAATTTGAGAAATATTTTGAGAATATTCCTGCTTTCAAAGAAGACCTTGATTTACTAATTATTCCCCCATGTAATGAATTAAATTTCGCAAACTTTGTCTTTTTCTTAAATCCTAAAAAAGAAAGAGTAATGTTCACAATGTGGGAAAGTACAAGGATCAATGAAATATTCATCGAACAGATGAATAATATGAAGGCAGTGATCGTCCCAAACCAATGGAACAAGTTAAATTTCGAGAGGCAAGGATGCGAAGTTCCTATTCATGTCGTTAATCTCTTCGTTGATACCGAAATATTTAATTATCAAGCTCCCGTAATTAAAGATAGATTTGTATTTGGAACTGGCAACAAAGATCCTCGCAAAAGATTAGAAGATGTTGTTAGATGTTTTACTAAAGCTTTCCCAGATAAAAAAGATGCACAACTTAAAATAAAAATATCTCCCAAAGAAAGTTACGATAAAGTCTTTACTTCTAACAAGATAGAAGTTTGTAAAGAATTTTATGCTAAAGAACAATTAAAATCATGGTATTCTAGCAACAATTGTTTTGTTTCTTGCGTAAGTGCAGAGGGCTGGGGTTTAATGCAGCATGAAAGCATGGCTTGCGGAAGACCAGTCATTGCTACTAAGTATGCTGGACTTTCTGAGTTTATGACAGAAGATAATTCTTTTTGCGTTAATTATAAAGAAGTTCCTGCCGAAGGATTCTGGAAAGCTCCCGGCGCAAAATGGTCAAAATATGACGAAGAACACTTGATAGAATCCATGAGGTTCGCCTATAATAACCCAAGCACCGTAGAAGCAAAGGGGAAAAAGGCAAGCGAGGACGCTTGTAGGCTTAATAAGGAATTCTTTGTAACAAATTTACTCAAAGTCATTGAAATTTACAAATGAAAGCAATTCTTGAATTCAACCTTCCAGAAGAAGAAAGAGAATATCAAATGGCAAATCAAGCTAGAGATATGCTTTGTGTAATTGGTAATTTGGAAGACACTTTGCGGAGTTATTTGAAATACGGACATACGTTTAAAACTCCAGAAGAAGCTCTTCAATCTATTCGTACTCGTTTACATGAAGAGCTTTCTATTAGATATATAAATATTCACGATTAAAATGATAGAAATTAAACACTTAAAGCCATTCAAATTAAAATGAGAAAAGAGAAGTTAGAACAATTGTTTTGTCACCTTGTGCTTACATTTGGCGCAAGTTGTGTTTTGTTTTTGATACTTGTTTTTATTTTTGATTTATGGAAGAGATAGATATAATACGGTATGAGTTTATCATGTGTTACTGTTTCATACAACCTTAAGATCAAGGATCAAGAGTTCGTCTTGTCAAGAGACGAGGTTTATGATATTTATAACCAATTGCATAAAGTTCTTGGAATAGTAGAGCCAAAAACTTCGCCTAGTTATCCTTACCCAACGTATCCATCTTATCCTAGTTATCCAACAGTTTTTTATACTGCTGGCAGCAGCACTCCCAATAACCCTAACTGGAAATCATGCTAAAGATTAAAATCTGGATGCGCGGGACCAATGAGTACAACCGCGACACAATAGATGGCCCCACTCCTGAGCAAACTCAAGAGCAATTTGAAGATGCTTTTAGAGATAGCGATGAGTGTTTTTGTGGAGGAGATGTCTATGAGACTTGTCCTTATTTTAGTACTGATGGTTATGATTCTGTAGATGTTTATCTTGGCGGCAATGAACATATAGAGAATAATGAAGAACCCATTTTCACAACCTCAGATTGGAGTCAATTTCAATTTGAAAAAGGTGGTGGCTGCAATTACATTCCTCAAGAACCAGATGAAGTAGGCAAAGTAAATATCTGGTGGTATCATGATATGAAATTTAATTATATCTACTACTGGGAGAATGTTACAGAGTTTGATCCAAAGAAGCTAACCGTACAGTATGGCGTAGATCAAGATGGTCAAAAATATCTTGAAGAAGTATACTATAATGGCGAAGCTCCTGATGATTATCATGATCATGGTGATACAGGCTATGGCTACACTGGGCCAGAATTCGTTTATCATCCAGAACAAAAATTTGCTGAAGAAGACGAAGACTGATATAATATAGACATGAACCGCAAAGGTTTTTTCAAAACTATATTCGGAGGCTTTTTGGCAGCAACTGCTGCCCCGGTAGTTCTTAAAGCCCAAGAAGAACCGCAAAAAAAAGACTTGACTCAAAGCCCAAAACCATTCACATTGAATGAGGATGGCAATATTGGTTTAGGAATTCCATTCCCGAAAACTCCATTAGTAGTATCTGGTCTTATCTTTCAAGTTGGAGATAGACAAATGAGAATGGGAGGAGATGAAAAAGGCGACTTTGAAATTAAATGGTTAGATGTCAAAGAAAATGAATCTTCTGCTAATATTGTAATTCATCAACCAAAGGATGATCCGTGGAAGAAAAATTTTGCTGTGATTCGCTAACTCCTGAAGAAATCAGTCAAGGTTGGCATCATTGTTATAGCTGGAATGGCAAGCTGATTGGCCCCGGCTTTCCTGAAATGAATAGCTGCGAGTGCAGAGTTAACAAAGTAATCCATAATCAAATAAAGAAAAATGAAGTTAAGCTCTTACGGAAAGAAGATCTTGTTGGTTTCCGATCTTCATAACAACGTTGAAAAGTTCGATAAAATTGTTAAACATGAAGCGGCGGATGTTAATGTCTGTTTAGGAGATTGGTTTGATAGTTTTTATCTTGATAGTTCTGATGACCATAAAAAGACTACTGATTATTTGATGCGATATCTTTCTGCGCCAAATAGTTATACTCTTTTTGGTAATCATGATTTGCATTATCTATTTAATAATCATTATGTAATGTGTAGTGGTTATGAAGATAGAAAGTATTTTGCTATCGATGAAACGCTAGGATCTGAGCGTCAAGATATTACTAATAAGTTTAAATGGCGAGTCTGGGTTGATGATTTTCTTTGTACTCATGCTGGACTTTATCCTGATTACATAGATCCCACGGTTAAAAACAATGATGACCTAAATCTTTTTCTTGTAAAAGAAATAGAACGTGCGAATATTGCCCTGCGAACAGATCAAAATCATTGGTTTTATTATGCTGGTCGAAGCAGAGGTGGCCCCAAAAAAGGTGGAGGAATTGTTTGGTTAGATTTCAAACAAGAGTTTCTGCCTATCGAAGGATTGAAACAAATTGTTGGACATACATACCATAAAAATGGTAGAGTTAATCCTCACCATTTGGATGGCAACGTGAATCCCTCAGATTGCGATAATCTTTGTATTGATAATGGATTAAATGAGTATATAGTTATTAGTAATGGCAAGTTGGAAATTAAAAAATTT
>Ga0208164_1000016_pt1 | contig 61557 bp, 71 predicted proteins | sample Colrivmet1449C02_FD_187634 | JGI IMG/M metagenome (GOLD analysis project Ga0208164, IMG submission 187634) | Estuarine microbial communities from the Columbia River estuary - metaG 1449C-02 (SPAdes) (version 2) | ecosystem: Environmental > Aquatic > Marine > Intertidal zone > Estuary | place... | reverse complement strand
AGCACTACTGAATGCCTGCCTTGATCGTGTAACTGAAACCACAGATGAACTCAAAAAACTTCTTGCTGAATTTGATACAGAACTAACTGTACTCACTTCTCGTGTAGATGGTCTTGAGAACAAAGTTGGACAACTGCAGGCAACTCAGTTTTCAACCACTACCAAACTCAAAGGTGAAGTAAACTTTATTCTTGGTGGCGTTCCTGGACTGAAAACCAACAAAGGTGGTGATGTAGGTAATACTGCATTCAACTATGATGTTCGTCTGAACTTTGATACCTCGTTCACTGGTAAGGACTTGCTCCGTACTCGTCTTCGTTCTGGTAACTTTAACAGTGATCCTTTTGGTTCTAGTTCTTCACTCTTCAAACTTGATAAGGCAGAATCTTATGCCGATCAAGTTGTGATTGACCGTCTGTATTATCAGTTCCCAGTTGGTAAGAGTGTAACTCTAACTGCTGGTCCTCTGGTTCGTAACACGGAGATGGCTTGGGTTCCTTCTGCTTATAAGTCGGAAATCCTTGACTTCTTCCAACTTGGTGGCGCCTCTGGTGTCTATAACAAGGCAACTGGTGCTGGTTTTGGTGCTCAGTGGAAGCAACAAGTTCCAAAAGGTCAGGGAGGTTTCCTTGCTGGTCTGAACTATGTCTCTCAAGATGGTGATAACACTGAAACTGGTGTCTTCAATTCTGATAGTGGATTGAACTTTATGACACAAGTTGGTTATCGTGCCCCTCAGTGGGGCGCTGCCGTTGCTTACCGTTATGGTACTGAAGGCAGTCGTGTCCGCACCTTCAACGCTCTTGGAGGCGGGTCTGGCGCCCTTGCCGCAGGTCAGGAAAGCAATAGCGTTGCTGTGAATGCTTACTGGCAACCTTCTCAGAGTGGATTCGTTCCTTCTATCTCAGTTGGTTATGGATATAATGATGTAGATGGTAAAGGTTCTAAAACTGGTGCCACCGATTCTGATTCCTGGTTCGTTGGACTTCAGTGGTCTGATGTGTTTGCCAAAGGTAATACTGCTGGTGTTGCTATTGGTCAACCCAGTAATTCTGACTTCGTTGGTGAAGATGCCGCGATGCTTGAAGTCTTCTATAAGTATCAAGTTTCGGACAACATCAGCATCACTCCTGCTCTCTTCTATGTGAGCAATAATGCCCGTTATCAAGGAGAATCTTCTTGGGGTGGAGTGGTTCAGACTAAGTTCACCTTCTGATAAACAACTCATAACTTGAGTGTAAGCACCCATTCTTTGGGTGCTTTTTTATGTTATGAACTTCTTAACCAAATCTTAGTTGATTTTATCTTTCCTTTACCTTAGAATTACTCTGTAGTTATTCACTTTTTATGAAACTCAAAAATATTATTGTTGTCGGTCTTGCTCTTACTCCTACTGTCGCACTTGCCGGAGTTGACCGTATCGCTGTTGCTGGTGCTACGTTCCCAGCAACTATTTACCAACGATGGTTTGCTACTCTTGCCAGATCTGGTGGACCTAAAGTAAACTATCAGGCAGTTGGTTCTGGTGCTGGTCGTAAGGCATTTATTGACCAAACAGTAACCTTCGCAGCAACTGATGACCCCATCTCTGATAAGGACAGAGCAAAGGTTTCTCGTGGTGTAGTTCAAATTCCGATTGTTGGTGGAACTATTGCTCTTGCCTATAACAATCCTTCTTGTAAACTGAAACTGACTCAGAAACAAGTAGTATCAGTCTTTATGGGTTCTATTGATAACTGGAAGGAACTTGGATGTCCTGGTGGTAAGATTTATGTTTCACACCGTTCCGATGGTTCTGGAACCACTGCTGCCTTTACAGAGTCACTTCAGTCCTTCTCCAAGGAATGGACTCTTGGTGTCGGTAAATCTGTAAATTGGAAAGTTGGTGTTGGTGGTAAAGGTAATGAAGGTGTTGCTGGTGTTCTCCAAACTACTCCCGGTTCAATTGGTTATCTCAACCAATCCTTTGTGAAAGGTAATCTGAAAGCAGCAGCAGTTCAGAATAAGTCTGGTGAGTTTGTTCTCCCCAGTTATGTTTCTGGTTCCAAGGCACTGAATGGTATTCAGTTAGATAAAAATCTTGCTGGACAAAATCCCAATCCTTCTGCCAGCGGTGCTTATCCTATTGCCACTTTGACTTATGTTCTTGCCTATAAGACTGGTAATGGTCCTAAAGCAGCATCTATCAGAGAAGCAATTAATTATATGTTGAGTGATAAGGCACAGGCACTTGCTGATGACCTTGGATATGTTCCTCTCAAGGACGCAATCCAATCACGAGCACAATCTGCCGTGAAACTTATTGGTGAATGATATTGAAGGGAGTTGACAACGACTCCCTTCTTTAGTATAATCAAAATAGCATTCGGAGGATTATGTCTCTTATTTCCCAGCGTGATAGAAAACTTGCTATCGAAGCATTAGAACACTATAAAACTACAATTCCATTAATCATTAACTTTGGAGAACTTCCTTCTGATATCGCCATTAAACAAGATGAACAAAAGATGATGGAAGTAAATGCTCTTATAAATTGGATTAAGTTAGAACACTATAAGAATGAAAATTAATCTGTGGTTCTGCTCCGAAATGAATCAGTGGAGGTGGACTCTCTGTGATAGTTCTCGTCCAATTCGTAAACAAGAATCTGGTCAAAGAGAAAATCTCCGTGATGCTATGAATGATATAGCAACTACGGTAGAATATATGATGAATCAGTCTTGACTTTACGGGCGATTAGCGTAGAGGTAGCGCGGATCCTTTACACGGATTAGGTCACTGGTTCGATCCCAGTATCGCCCATTATAAATACCTAAAAAGTATTGGTGTAATGGAAAAACTTTATAAATTATTAAGTGATACTCAGGCATCACTTTTTTTGCTATTCCAAAAAACTTGGGTATATCACTGGCATATTGTAGGACCTGACTTTAAACAGATTCACGATTTGTTTGGGGACCAATACGCAGAAATTCAAGAAGAAGTTGATCGTATCTCAGAACATATGAGATTTTTGACTATTAAACCTATCAGCTCTTTATCTAGAGTTCTGGAAGTATCTGGTGTTGAGGAAGCAAAAACTAATATTTCTGAAATGGAAATGATTAAAGATTTACTTGAGGGACACAAAAAGATTATAGATATGTTAGGTGAAGTTGCTGAAGAAGCAGAAGCACAAAAGTCAAGAGGAACTGTCAATCTTGTTGATGATTTAAACGAAGCACACGGCAAGTTCGTTTGGATGCTTCGTTCATTTACTGAATAATTAATTATAAAGATGGAAAACTTAAAAATTAGATGTAAGTCTTGCGGAAGTGAGATAGAAGGAAAGTCTGGAAAAACAGTTGCGTGTGGATGCCCTAATATGGCAACCATTCGCAATAATGAAAATGTTGCTGCACTTGACTTATCAAAGGTTGTTATGATAAACTATATGAGTACCAAAGAAAAGTCTACTGTTCTTACGAATGAAGACCTTGCCTTCCAAGAAGCAAGGCGTCAGCGTAAAGTAAGACGACTTGATTTTGATGTCCGTTGATAGTTTTTATTGGAAGATAGCACCGATGGTTGGTAAATCGCCTTGAAAGCGATGCCAGGTTCACGCCTGATAGTTCGATTCTATTATTTTCCTTTTAATTGAAGACTATATAAAATAACGGGGTGTAAGTCAGAGGTAGACGGTTTGCTTTGGGAGCAAAAAGACACTGGTTCGATCCCAGTCACCCCGATTGCCAGTTTCATGACTGGCACACTTGACATAAGACTCAAATCATTCTATAATAACAAGGTAAACAAATCAAAGCGATGTCTCTGACTATCAAATTCAAGAAAGATATTAGTACTCTTCGTGCCGCAGCGAATGGTGATTTTTATCTTGATGTAAAGAATCCGAAACTTTACAAGAAAGTTCGTAAGTTCTATCAAAATGAAGGAGTTATTTTTTCTGACGACCCTCTCGATAATTATGATATTCTAATCGATTATATTGTCCAAGACCTTGAGACCGTTGAAGTAACAAAATGAAAAATCTAATCGAAGTTAAGTACCAATACGCAAAATTTCCAAATGCTCTTTTGCGTAAGTTTTTTAAGACACAAGAACAAATTGATATTTTTAAGCAACAACACTCAGATTATATTTACATCAACTAATGATTCAATCTAAAGTTATTCTTGAAAAGGAAGAATATCGGTTTGTTGAAAGGGGTATTATTGAACTTAATGGCAAACCTGATTATCGTCTTCAGAAAAAACACTATTATACAAAAAAATGGAATGACATCTATTTGTTTGATAATCAAATACAATGTTTGATTGCTATGGAAGATTTCCAATATGCCCGTTGGTTGGATTGTGATAGAGTTCCTTGTTATGTAAAAGATTATGATGATGAAGACACGGAGAGTCTCTAAAAGTACTGGTCGGTGATGAACCCCCCCTTTAGTCACGGAGAGACTCTAAAAGCACTGGTGGAGTCAAAATATGACCCTTCAATGCCCTTGTCGTATGGGCGCAATAAATGACGACTGGTGCGGATGGAGAATACTCCCGCCTGGTTTCTTATTTCCAGTCAAAGAATAAGTGGCGAGCCTAAAGACCCCAAAGAGGAGTTGCATAAACTCCTCTTTTTTGCTATAATAATATAAAATACTTTGTTATATGAAAGTTGCTTTAATTTCGGGAATTTCAGGTCAAGATGGATCATATCTTGCCGAACTTCTCCTAGAAAAAGGATATGAGGTTCATGGTATTATTCGTCGTGCCTCTCAAATCAATACGCAAAGAATAGATTTGATTTATGATCGAATCAAATTACACTATGGAGATTTGACTGACTCCACAAATCTTGTAAGAATAATTCAGCAAGTTCAACCAGATGAAATTTATAATCTTGGTGCTCAGAGTCATGTAAAAGTATCTTTTGAGATTCCTGAATATACTGGTCAAGTGGATGCTCTCGGAACTCTTCGTATTCTTGAGGCAGTTCGTCTACTTGGTATGGAGAGTAAAACCCGAATCTATCAGGCATCTACTTCTGAGATGTTTGGTAAAGTTCAAGAGATCCCTCAAAAAGAAACCACACCTTTTTATCCTCGTTCACCTTATGGAGTCGCAAAACTTTATGGATATTGGATCGTTAAAAACTACAGAGAATCTTATGGACTACATGCATCTTCTGGAATTCTTTTCAATCACGAATCCCCTAGAAGAGGAGAAACTTTTGTCACAAGAAAAATCACTAGAGGATTATCACGCATTTCAGTTGGGGAACAAGATATACTATATCTCGGGAACCTGAACGCAAAGCGTGACTGGGGACACGCTAGGGACTTCGTGGAGGCGATGTGGTTAATGCTTCAACAAGATGAACCTGATGACTATGTAATTGCCACAGGAGAGCAGTATTCGGTGCGTGAGTTCGTTGAGGAAGCAGCACCTTATTTTGGTATGAAGATTGAATGGATGGGTGAAGGTCTTGATGAGGTAGGATATGATTGGAATACTAAAAAAGCAGTCATTAAAGTCAATCCTAAATATTTCAGACCTGCTGAAGTAGAGACTTTATTAGGTGATGCCTCTAAGGCAAAGAAAAAACTAGGTTGGGAACCTAAAATTTCATTTAAACAATTAGTTGAGGATATGTGCATTTATGGACAATAGTATGTTTCATAAAATAGAAAAATGTAGAGTCTGTGGTAATAAACATTATTCCACAGTTTTAGATCTAGGAAATCAATATCTATCGGGAATTTTTCCCAAATCTGTAGATCTCGATATGTACCGTGGACCTTTAAAACTTGTTAAGTGTGATGAACTAACAGGTGGATGTGGACATGTTCAATTGGAACATACCTTTGATCTTCCTACGATGTATGGGGAAGAATATGGATATCGTTCTGGATTAAATGCCAGTATGGTAAAACATCTAAAATCTAAGTGTGAAAAAATTTCTAATTTTCTTGATCTAAAAGAAAATGATATTGTAATTGATATTGCTGGAAATGATGGAACATTCCTTGGATTCTTTTCACCAGAATTAAAACTGGTAAGTATTGATCCAACTTCTAAAAAGTTTTCAAAGTATTTCAAAGAACATGTAGATTATATTGCAGACTTTTTTACTGAAAAAACTTTTAGGAAATTTTTTGGAACTAATAATGCAAAGTTAGTAACTTCATTTTCAATGTTCTATGACTTGGAAGATCCCTGTCAGTTTGCTAAAGAGGTTAATTCTATTTTAGATCCCGAAGATGGAATTTGGGTTTTGGAGCAGAGTTATATGCCTGAGATGCTTCGTGCAAATTCTTTTGATACTGTATGTCACGAACATCTATCATATTATGGAATGCGACAACTAAAATACATCATGGATCAGGCAGGATTGAAAATTATTGATTTTCAATTTAATGATGTAAATGGTGGAAGCATTTCACTTGTAGTTGCAAATAAAGACAGTAAATATGAAGAGGCAACTCAAATGTTAAATGATCTTCTTCAAGAAGAATTGAATCTTAAACTTAACACTACTGAACCTTGGAATGATTTTTCTTTCCGCATTGAAGAATGTAGAATTAAGTTTTGGGAACTTATTAACAAGTGTAAAGAGGATGGATTAAAAATTGCTGCCCTTGGAGCTAGTACAAAGGGTAATGTGACGCTTCAAACTTGGGGTGTTACTGATGATGATATTAATGTTGTTGGTGAAGTCAACCCTGATAAAGATGGATCATTTACTCCAGGAACTTGGATACTGATTAGAAACGAAGATTATGTGATTGAAGAATATGATGTCTTTGTAGTTCTTCCTTGGCATTTTAAAAATTTCTTTATTAATAGTCCAAAGTTCAAAGGAAAAAAATTATTGTTCCCACTTCCCAACGCTGAAATTGTAATTCCTTGATATTATGAAAAAAGACTCTAAAATATTTGTTGCAGGTCACAGAGGACTTGTTGGATCAGCCATTGTGAGAAACTTAAAAGAAAATGGATATACAAATATTGTTACTAAAACTCGTCAAGAGTTGGATCTTTTAAATCAAAAAGATGTTCTTGATTTTTTTGAAGATCAAAAACCAGAGTATGTTTTTGATGCAGCTGCCCGTGTTGGTGGTATCTATGCAAATGACACATTCTCTGGAGATTTTATCTACGAGAACATACAAATTCAAACTAATTTGATTAATAGTTCTTATAAATCTGGTGTAGAAAAGTTCTTATTTCTTGGATCTGTTTGCATCTATCCCAAGTTTGCTGAAGTCCCGGTTAAAGAGGAATCTCTTCTTACTGGATATCTTGAACCGACTAATGATGCATATGCAATTGCTAAGATTTCTGGCATCAAAATGCTACAGGCATATAATAAGCAGTATGGATTCAAAGGCGTATCACTTATGCCATCAAACCTTTATGGTATTGGAGATAACTTTCATCCAAAAAATGGACATGTTATTCCCTCGATGATGCAAAAGTTTAGTAATTCTGACGGTAAATCTGTAACTTTTTGGGGTGATGGAACTCCAATGCGTGAGTTTCTCTATGCAGATGATCTTGCAGATGCCTGTCTATTTGCAATGGGACATTTTCAAAATGCTGAACTCATCAATATTGGTTCTGGTGAAAATGTAACGATTCAAGATCTTGCAAAGACAATTGCTGATATTGTAGGGTATACTGGAGACATTGAATGGGATACAACCCGTCCAAATGGAACTCCAAATCGCCCATTAGACTATTCTAAAATGACTGAACTTGGATGGAAACCAAAACATAATCTTTATGAAGGATTGAAGAAAACTTATCAATGGTTCATTGAAAATACTTATTATGATAGTTGCAAATAAAATTCTTTATATTAATAAGAAATCACTTTAATTTTATGATAAAAAATATTACAGATATTGGCATTATGATGAGTTGTTTTAATGAGGTTAAAGCAGTTTCATTTGCAATACAGAACCTACGTAAATTTTATCCAAAAAATAAAATTTATATTTTTAATGAAAGTAATGAGAGTTATGAATTTTTATTAGAAAATGATCCTAATATAAAAATAAAAAATGATAAAGACACAATGAGTTTTTATTATGAAAATAATGTTAGTGATGTATACTTACTTCCTGAATTTCAGATAAAAATTCAGGACGCCCTTTTAACTTTTTTAGATAGGATATGTCAAACTATAGAATATGCAGAGAGTGAGTATTTGTTATTGATGGATCCCGATGTTCTAATTAGGGGAGTATTAAATATACCTTCAAATACCAATCTTCTCGGATCACTTAGGAATAGTGGAGTTCCTTTATCAACAAAAAAAATATTAAGTGAGATAGAAGGTTCTGTAATCATAAACAAATGGGGAGCCACACCTGCAATATTTCGAGTAGAAACATTTAAAAAATCCTACGACAAATTTTTATCTACTCCAAACTTACTTGAAAAATTAACTAAATCGTGGAGTGCTTTCTATGCACATGATGTAATTATTCCAATTTTATTTTCTCTTGTAGGTGAAAGAGAACATTTAAACAATGATTTTACCGAGTGTAATACTGATTTTGATTGGCAAACAAACGGCAAAAAATTAGTTCACCATTATAAAAAATATTATGATAATGTTGAAGTAAACTTTCCATTCTTTAAAGAGGTATAAAAATGAATATTTTTATCGTCAATAATTCTGAAGAAAATTGTGGCGTTCATCAATATGGAAAAAGATTTGGAAATATTGCATCTAAATCTAAAAAGTATAATTTTATGTATTATGAAATAAATTCGGAATCTGAATTTATTTCAAAGTTTGATGAGCATAAACCGCAGGCAATAATTTATAATTATCTTTCAGGAACCATGCCGTGGTTAAGTGGTGGATTGATTCAGGCATGTAGGGAACAAGGTGTAAAACAATACACAATTGTTCATAACTCGCACTATCATGGATTTGATTATTATTTGCATCAAAATCCATATCATCCAAATGTAGATAATACAAATTTTGCCCTAGCAAGACCTTTGTTTGATTATAAATCAAGTAACGTAAAATCAAATGATGATATTCTACATATAGGATCTTTTGGATTTGGTCTTACATGCAAATATATTGATAAAATTTGTGAACTTATAAATGAACAATTATCTTATCGAAAAGTTCAAATCAATTTACATTTAACTGAAGCACATTTTTGTCCAAATGCAGATACAATTTCTTCAATTAAACAAGATTGTTTAAATGCTATTACTCATGATAATATAAAATTAAACACAACTCATAAATTTTTGACAAATAATGAGATGTTGGATTTTCTTTCTAAGAATGATTTAAATATTTTTTTCTATGAAAAATATCAACATTACAATGGCATTTCTTCTACGATAGACTATGCACTTTCTGTTAAAAAACCAATAGCAATCTGTAGGAGTAACATGTTTGCTCATATTTGGGATGTCCAGCCATCCATTTGTGTAGAGAATAATTCTTTGATTAATATTATCAACAATGGATTTAATCCATTGGAGGAAAAATACAATTCGTGGACAAATGAACAGTTTATACATACCTTAGAAACTATTATTGAAAAAACATTCGAGGTTTAATCATGACACAATTTTATGCTGATGCAAAGCAAGATCAATTTGTTGCAAATATTTTAAATTTTAAAAATGACGGATACTGCGTAGACATTGGTAGTAATCATTCTATTATTTCAAATAACACTTATGTGTTTCAAGATTCGGACTGGACATCTATTAGCATCGAAAGTGATGGAGTATATAATGAAAGTTATTCCACGAGAAAAAATGGAGTTCATTTAAATGAAAATGCTTTAGAAGTTGACTATAAAAAAATTTTTGAAGAGTATGAGTTTCCTAAAAGTATTGACTATCTTTCTCTAGATGTTGATACTGTAAGTTTAAGTGTACTTCGCATTTTGCCTTTGCACGAATACCGATTTAAAGTGATCACTATTGAACATGATCAATATTTATATGGGGATACTTATAGAGAACCACAAAGACAACTACTTCAGTCTCATGGATATCTTCTTTTGTGTTCTGATGTTTATGCTGAACAACCTGGATATGAGGGTAAAGAATGTCCTTTCGAAGATTGGTGGATTGATCCATCAGAATTTAGTGGGGAATTAATTGAAAAAATTAAATGCGATAAAACTCTCCCATCAGTAATTATCTCTAAGTTCTCTTAAGTAATAAAATAATGAAAGTACTTGTGACTGGCGGAGCTGGATTTATTGGATCCAATTTAGTTGATAAACTTATAGAAAAAAATTATGAAGTTATAGTAATTGATAATGAGTATTCCGATGCTCATGATCAATTTTATTGGAATGATAAAGCAGAAAACTATAAGTACGATATTCGTGATTACGAAAATACCCGTTCACTTTATGATGGAGTTGATTATGTATTTCATATTGCAGCAGAAGCACGTATTCAACCATCAATTGAAAATCCAATCAATGCTGTCAGTATTAACTCGGTAGGAACTTGCACAGTTCTTCAATGTGCTCGTGAAGCAGGAGTTAAAAAAGTCATGTATTCATCAACTTCTGCTGCATATGGGATGAACCAACCACCAAATGTAGAAACTCAATCGGATGATTGTCTAAATCCATATTCGGTTTCAAAAGTAAATGGTGAAAAATTGTGTAAAATGTACACTGATCTCTTTGGACTTAAAACAGTAATCTTTAGATATTTTAATGTTTATGGTGAACGTCAACCTATTCGTGGGCAATATGCTCCTGTAATTGGTATTTTTCTTCGTCAACATGCTTTAGGGGAACCTTTAACAATTGTTGGTGATGGAAATCAACGTCGTGACTTTGTTTATGTTGGTGATGTTGTAAATGCCAATATTCTTGCATCTATAGTGGATATTGATGAAGAACTTTATGGCACTGTGTTTAATGTTGGTAATGGAAAAAATTACTCGGTAAATGAAATTGCAAAAGTCATTTGTAATAATACGACAAATATCCCATCTCGTATTGGGGAATCTATCCTTAGTTTATGTAACAACGAAAAACTTGTAAAAGTTTTAGGTTGGAAGTCTGAAATGGATGTTTTAACTTGGATCACTACCCAACTTTAAATTGAAATATTTTTGGAAAAATGTGCTAGAATAGGAGTATATATTTAAATTAATAAACTTTAAACTTTAAAATTTAAGTATAATTTTATATTAAAATAAGCAAATATTATGTCCAAACAAAAAGTCATTATTTGGGGATATCCTTTAGATTCCCATACACATTCTTACATTCATGGTGCTTGGTATAAAACTTTTAAGAATCTTGGATATGATACTTATTGGTTTCATGATGATAACTATCCAACTGCATTTGATTATTCCAATACACTTTTCATTACTGAAGGATATGCTGAAAAAAATATTCCTTTGGTCGAATCGTCAACATACTTTGTACATATTTGCATAAATCCTCAAAAGTATCTTGAAAAAGGTTGCCGCCTAATTGATATTAGATTTAATGTCAATCAAATTAATGATTGCAATTATTCTTATACTTTTGATAAAAAAAATGTTATAAAGATTGATGAAGTATCTTTCTATGATAAATCTGCAGACGATTCTATTTTATCTGATAAATTTAAAAAAGGAATTGGTGGATATGAATCACTGTATTTAAGTTGGGCAACAGACCTTTTGCCAGATGAATTTAATTATGAAGATAGATTTTTTTCTAGGGAAAGAAAAATCTACCATATTGGATCAATTGCCGAAAATAATATTAATGAAATAAGAAAGTTTTCTCAAGCAATGCAGGAAAATGGAATTGAATTTGTTCATAAAAATCCATGGACAAGTCCTTCTACTTGGGAGGAAGTAAAACTTCTCACACAAAAATCTTATATTGCACCCGATCTCCGTGGATCTGCAATGAGATCTGAAATTAATGGTAAAGTTGACACTGGTGCCAATCACAAATTAATTGGATATATTCCCTGTAGAATTTTTAAAAATATTAGTTATGGGCAAATTGGTGCAACAAATTCCAAAGCAGTTAAAGAATTATTTGGAGAATTTGTTATTTACAATGATGATGAATATAATTTATTTTATAATACCAATAAACGAAAGGATGAAACAGATTATATTCTTGAACAAATGAACTTTGTTCAAAAAAATCATACCTATGTTAATAGGGTAGATTCACTTATGAAAGTTTTTAATGGGGAGGTTTGATATGTCAGTAACAATCGTAACTTCTTTATACGATATTAATCGTTCTAATTTAGATGGAAGAACTTGGGATCAATATTTACAATGGTTTGCTAAAACTTTGCAACTCAAATCTCCTATGGTAGTATTTGTGGATAAAAATTTAGTTGAATTTGTTAAAGAACATAGAAATAATCTTCCCACAAAGATTGTAGAAGAACCCATTGACAAAATTCCTTACTATCACCTTAAAGAAAAAATAGATGATGTAATTGAATCTGAAGAATATCAATCTAAAATTTCTGACCCTAAAAGGATTGAATGTAAAAGTAGTTTATATAATATTATTCAATACTCAAAGTTTGGATGGTTAGAAAAAGTTGCAGATAAAAATTATTTTAATTCGGAATATTTTCTTTGGGTCGATGCTGGATTGTCTAGATTTTTTTACGATATTAATTTAAATAATCCTTATCCTGGAGAAAATGCAAAACAATCCTTGATGAATATTAAAGATAGTATTTTGATTCAAGTTTTTCTTTCTTATTATCCAAACTTAGCAAACGCAAAAGAATTGCCTAAAGATTATCTTAAAGATAATCGTTCATATATTATGGGGGGAATGTTTGGTGCCGGGAAAGAATCCATTAAAAAATTTCGTCCAATAGTAGATGATATTTTAAATCAAATGATATCTGACAATTTTATTAATAATGAGCAAATTGCGTTGGGATATTTGTATAAAAAATATCCAGATATGTTTGTAGAGTTTTTTAATGAATCGCACTTGCACCGTAGTTATGAACTTGTAGTGGAGTTAAGTAAATGAGAATTACTTTAGTTGGACCTGGTATTATGCCAATCCCACCCACTGGTTGGGGTGCTGTTGAAATTCTTGTATGGGATACGAAAAATGCATTGGAGAAACTTGGACATACTGTTCAAATCGTAAATACCAGAGATCAAAATCAAATCATTGCAGAGATTAATTCTTTTAGACCAGATTTTGTTCACGTTCATTATGATGAATTCATTAGTGTTTATCCATACATCCAATATCCAAAAGCAATTACAAGTCATTTTGGATATCTTGAAAGACCTGAAATGTTCGGAGGATATGCAAATATTGCAAATGCTTTTTCTCAAATAAAACCAAATGTTTTCTGTCTTTCTGATGGAATTAAAAACATTTATAAAATTTTAATGAATGTCCCAGAAGAACGATTATTTGTAACTCCTAATGGTGTAGATACGAGAGCATTTACATATACTGAATATCCAAAATATTTTGATCGTAGCATCTATTTGGCTAAGATTGATTATCGCAAACGTCAGCATGAATTCCAATCTATTGATAGTCTTTGGTTTGCTGGAAATATTGCTGATTCTAGATTTAATACTTCAAAAAATTACCTTGGTGAATGGAGTAAAGAAACTCTTCATAAGAAATTGACACATTATGGAAATCTTGTTCTACTAAGTGATGGAGAAGCACATCCTCTCGTATGTATGGAGGCACTTGCTGCCGGTTTGGGTCTTGTAGTAACTGAATGGGGAAAGGCAAATCTTGACGATACTAAAGGATTTATTACTATTATTTCAGAAAATAAAGTAAATGATATTGAGTATGTTGAGAATGAGATTATCAAAAACAGAGAATACGCTTTACAACATCGTCAAGATATATTAGAATATTCTAAAAACTTTGAATGGTCTAATATCATAGAAAATTATTATTTTCCAAATATTGAACAATTGATTAGTAAGTTATGATAGGATTTAATGCTCTGGGACAATTAGGCAGATTGGGAAATCAGATGTTCCAATTTGCCGCTCTTAAAGGTATTGCAAGACATCGTGGATTTGAATATTGCTTTCCTCCAACACAAAATAAGAATGAATGGACTGACCATCAATTATTCAATCCATTCAAACTTGCTTCTACTAGTCAATTAAATGTTCAGTTTATTGATGTCGATAGACCCATAGTTATGGAAGATACCTTTTCGTTTAATGAGAAGTTGTTTAATGAGTGCCCCGATTGGGTTTCTATTCAAGGATACTTTCAAACAGAGAAATACTTCAAGCATATTCGTGATGAGTTGCTAAAAGACTTTGAATTTCGGGATGAGATTTTAGAACCTTGTAAAGAGATGATGTCTCAATTTGATATTTCTCCAGTCTCACTTCATATTCGTAGAACTGACTATATTACAAATCCAAATCATACTGCACTTGGACTTGATTATTATGAAGAGGCACTGAAACAGTTTGGTGATAATGAAGTTCTTGTATTCTCTGATGATCCAGAATGGTGCAATCAACAAGAGTTATTTTCTGGAGATAGGTTCTTGATTGCCGAAGGAAATACAAACTATGTTGATTTGTGCCTGATGACATTATGCTCTGGACACATTATTGCCAACTCTTCGTTCTCCTGGTGGGGTGCATGGTTATCAAATAGTAGGCAGGTTGCAGCACCTTCTGGATGGTTTAGAGGGTCTAATAATGAGCACCTAGATACTAAAGATATTATTCCCGAAACTTGGATTGTGGTATGAAAGTTGCTATTGCATTTGTTGGTACGGGCAAGTACCTTGATTTTCTTCCTAGGTATTATGAGAATATTAAAGAATATTTTCTTCCTAATACCGAAAAGACGTTTTTAGTATTCACTGATGGTGAAGGAGATTTTCCAGAAGATGTTAAAGTTTATCCGCAAGAACACCTTGACTGGCCGTTCATTACGCTTAAGAGATTCGAAATTCTTAACAATGCAAGAGATGAAATTGTTAAGAATGACTGGTTGGTTTTCATTGACGCTGATGCTCTCGTTGTTGATAAAATTTTAGAAGAAGATTTCTTTACCGATAAACCATTATTTGGAGTACATCATCCTTGTCATGCACTTGGTATGCCTCCTCATAATAAGTATCCAGGTTCCTTTGAGACTAATACAAAATCTTTAGCACACATAACAGAATCTGATGATTTATCTGTATATTATCAGGGATGTTTATGGGGTGGTAAAGTACCAGAAGTTTGTGTTATGATTGATACTCTAATGGAAAGAACCAATCTTGATTTAGAAAATGATGTGATTGCAGTATGGCACGATGAAAGTCATATGAACAAGTACTTTATTGAAAATAAAAATTTAGTACATACTCTTGGTCCAGAGTATGCTTATCCAGAAGTCTTTGCTGGATACTGTGATTTTGAACCAAAGATTGTACACCTTGCAAAAGATAATTCCAAATATCAAAAGTAAAATGGATAAAAATAAGTCAGCATATAAACTCAAGGGTCTTCCACCCATTTATTATATCAATCTGGATGAACAACCAGAAAGAGCAGAATATATGGAAGAGCAATTTAAGTATTGGGAAATTGGAGATTATACTCGTATCTCTGCCTATGATGGAAGAGAAGATGACCTGAGTGACATCATTAAGGGGCGATATCCTGATAATATGACCTCTGGTGAGATTGGATGCACAACCTCTCATCTCAAGGCACTCCAGCACTGGATAAAGACCTCTGATAGTCCTTATGCGGTGATTATGGAAGATGATGTGGATTTACAACTTGCCAGATGCTGGAACTTTAACTGGAATGATATTATTGCCAAGGTTCCTTATGATTATGATGTAATTCAACTTGCTATTATTTGTACCGGTGATTTGCATGTAAAACTTCATAAGAGATTTGTGAATGATTTTTCAACTGCTGCTTATATGATTACTCGTCATCATGCCGAAAAGATTCTAAGACATCATGTTCGTGGAGATAAGTATAAACTTGATAATGGCGTAAAACCCAGAGCAGTTGCCGATGATTTGATTTATAATTCCGGTAATACTTTTTCAATTCCTCTATTCCTTTATAAGATTGCTTTAGGTTCTTCTATTCATCCTGAGCACATTGATGTCTTTCATCGTCAGAGTCACGATGGTCTTCTTCATTTTTGGGAAACTCAGGGTGCTGATATGACAATTGATGACCTGATGAACTATGACCCTTATCTGGGAAGAATCACAAATCCCTCCCCGCCACCAAGTTAGGGTCTTCTGACTCGGGGCACTTGACATTGCCCTCCTTTGCCTATATAATGACATAGTTCTTAATGAAACTACGATGACCGTTACGACCAATGAGCACGGGCAACAAAACCTGTTCGCAAAGGAACCTGAAATGTATGTGTCTCCAACTGATGCAGAGCGTTATGCACTTGAGACTTATGCAGAGAAGGCAGAAAAAGCAAATTCAAGATGGGCGATGCTAGGATTTGTTGCCGCAGTTGTTTCTTATGCACTCACAGGACACCTATTCTTTGGTGTAATCTGATGAACGAACTCATTTTTACCGTAACGATTATTGCTTTTCTTGTGCTTCTGGCACACTCTATCAATCAACTTTCCGACACTTACTAAGGAGAAACAAAATGAAATTTGGATTTACTGAAACTGCCGAACTTTGGAATGGAAGACTTGCTATGCTTGGATTCGTAATTGCTGTAGGTACTTATCTTACCACCGGGCAAATTCTTCCGGGAGTATGGTGACTTCTGATATTATCGCAATATTCTGTGGAATACTTATATCGGCAATACTACTAAATGTATTGAAACTCTCAAATAAAAAATAGCAATATCAATCCTTCTTTCTAAATACGGAGAGAAGGATTTTTTGTATGCCCAGAGGACAATTGACTAAAGAAGAAATGAAGTATCAGGTTCTGAAGTTGAAGCAGAAACTTCAGAACGAACATATTACTTATACCTCAGACCCCAAAGCACTTGCGGACCAATACTTGAATATGGTTCTGGATAAAATTAATGAATATTCAATCTGACAAAGGGTTCTTATTTATACAGTGCCAGTTAGGTAATTGGACCTATTGACAGGATTTGCTGACAGTGTTATTATATATACATACACGGGGTTAAGAACCGTGTCTTCTCCAACCGGGATCACGAGAAGTAAAGCATCCCTCATATCCACGATAGAGGGTGTCGTGGAGTATACTGTACCCAGTTCGTCCCCCGAACTCATATTTACCCTTTTAATTAAATGACTGCTACAATTGCTCAACAACGTTCCACAAATACTTGGAACGATTTCTGTGAGTGGATTACTTCCACTAACAACCGTCTATATGTTGGTTGGTTCGGAGTCCTTATGATTCCTTGCCTTCTTGCTGCTACGATTTGCTTCATTATCGCTTTCGTTGGTGCTCCCCCAGTGGACATTGACGGAATTCGGGAACCAGTTGCCGGTTCTCTAATGTACGGAAACAACATCATCTCTGGTGCCGTTGTTCCTTCTTCTAATGCTATTGGTCTTCACTTCTATCCTATCTGGGAAGCAGCAAGTCTTGATGAGTGGCTTTATAAATAATACTGGGTCACTTAAAATTGGGTGAATTGCTGGAAAACTAAGTTCTCTATGAAACACAAACATCACCTTACTCCAAAATATCTTGGTGGTTCTGACAAACCAGAAAATCTTGTAGAAGTTTCACCAACCCAACACTCTATGTTTCATTACTGTAACTGGCGTCTTTGGGGAAACGAAGAAGATAAGATTGCTTGGAGAGCACTTGCAGGATACTCTAAAAAAGAGGAAATAATTCATCAAGTTATTTCTCTTGCAGGTAAGAAAGGTGGTAAGGTTGCAAAAGAAAGCGGACAACTTCGTGCCGCTGCTCTAAAACAACCAAAAAGTGTAAGGCAACAGATTGGTAAAAATCTTATCAATTATGCCTACAAAAATCCAAAAAATGCTTCACAAGAAACTCTTACTAATAGAAAGTACACAAAAGTATTTCATATTTACGAAAAACTAACTGAACGGACTATTGGTAATCATCTTGGAGATGTAATGTATAATCCAGAAGAAGACAAAACACTTAAAACTGTTTGTTCTACTATTTTGGAAAAATATGGGATAATAGTTTATCCTTCACATCTCAACAGTGTTGCTAACGGAAATAGACTTTTAACAAGTGGTATTTCTTGTAGTTGGATTTTAGAGAATATGTCAATCAGCAGCCAAGCCACAGACGATACTTCTGTGGAAGGTTCAGAGACTACTGGGGTCAACAAGCGTGTTGAGTAATACCAGATTAGCGCCCAACACCTTAAATAGAAATAAGGTGAAGATATAGTCCAATCTATATGGAAACATATAGTCCCCCGATTGCTATAATGGGGGTCCATTCCAACTTGTTGTATTTCACTTCCTCATTGGCATTTATGCTTATATGGGTCGTGAATGGGAACTTTCTTACCGTCTAGGTATGCGTCCTTGGATTTGTGTTGCTTACTCAGCACCTGTTGCTGCTGCGAGTGCCGTATTCCTTGTGTATCCTTTCGGTCAAGGTTCTTTCTCTGATGCTATGCCCCTCGGCATTTCTGGTACTTTTAACTATATGCTTGTTTTCCAAGCAGAACATAACATCCTTATGCACCCCTTCCATATGCTTGGAGTTGCTGGTGTCTTCGGTGGTTCATTGTTTAGCGCAATGCACGGAAGTTTGGTTACTTCTTCTTTGGTTCGTGAAACCACTGAAACCGAATCGCAGAATTATGGTTACAAGTTCGGACAAGAAGAAGAGACATACAACATCGTGGCTTGACAGAGCGGGTCACGTTAAACTGGGTGAACTGCTGGAAACCTAAGTCCTTTATGGATATGGCAATCAGCATCCAAGTCCTAGATACATCTAGGAAAGGTTCAGAGACTACCTGAGGGATATAGTTCCCTTAATAACAGGCAAGAGCGCCCAGCACCTTTAATAGGTGAAGATATAGTCCAACCCTTAAGGAAACTTTTGGACAATTGGCTCACGGTTACTTTGGACGACTCATTTTCCAATATGCTTCGTTCAATAATTCTCGTTCACTTCACTTCTTCCTCGCTGCTTGGCCCGTTGTGGGCATCTGGTTTACTGCTCTAGGCGTAAGCACTATGGCATTCAACCTCAACGGACTAAATTTCAACCAGAGTATTCTGGATAGTCAAAACCGAGTAATTCCTACTTGGGCGGACATATTGAACAAAGCTGGGTTGGGTATGGAAGTTATGCACGAGAGAAATGCACATAATTTTCCTTTAGATTTGGCGGCAGCAGAAACAACTTCGGTTGCTCTAACTGCTCCTTCTATCGGTTGATATAATCACTAAATTGTGATATAATGAAGAGACCTTTACAGGTCTCTTTTTTTATAAATAATAATATCCGTGAGCAGACCACAAATGAATGTAAGATATACTGATAAGGATAGGGAGATTTGGAAGCAAATGTATTTGTCTGGTTTATCCTCCCACGAGATTGGAAGACAACTAAACATACCAAGAGTTTCTGTATATAAGTATCTTAAAACAATTGGTGTAACAAGAAACTTTTCCGAATGGCAGGTTGGTAAAGAACCTTGGAATAAAGGAAAGAAAACAGGTCAAAAAGTTTGGAATAAAGGATTAACCAAAGAAACTGATGAAAGAGTCAAAAAATATGGAGAAAAAATAAAGGGCAATAATTGTCAAAACCCTTGGAAAGAAAGATATTTTGATACTGATTATTTGTATTTGGTTATTGTTTATCTTGAAGGTAAACTGGTTTATAAGGTTGGTAGAAGTTTCAATAAATTAGCAAATCACACCAAAAATAAATTACATAGTGTAATTAAAATATGGAAAGGAATTCATTATCAAGTTCATCATCTTGAAAAGTTCATTCATCAAAAATACCAAGATTATAAAATTGATTTTGAGACCACGGACAGTGGATATACGGAGTGTTATGTGGTAGAATTACCCATAACTGAAATCATCAACCTTACAGAAAAAACATTAAAACATTATGATTACTAAAGAAGGATTTATTGAGGCAACCAATCTAGCACCTGAAAACGCAGAAAAAATTTATCAAGAACTTAATGATAGGTTTAATGGAGATTGGGATAAGGCATCTGACTACCTTAAAGATTTGGTTGCATATTTACAAAAGCACCAATAAAATGCTAACAATCCTCGCAGCATTCATAGCATTCGGAGTGTTCCTCTTTCTGATGTCTTTGCTATAAATACCTAAAAAAGTAATCAATACAGATGAAAACTTTTAAGCAATTTCAGGAACAATCATCTTTATCTCAAGCATTTGCCAAAGCAGGAAAACCTAGTATTCCTTCTGAACGACCAACCAGTGTAACGACTTTAGATTCTTTGCGGGCAAAAAATACTAGTGATATGGCAAGACCCACAGGAAATACATCTGGAGTTCCTACCACACCAATAAATCAATCAACATATCGAGGTAGAGTTGAGGCAGGAAGAAATACGCCAGACCGTCGCTATCAAAATGCACCTCCAGCAGATAATCCAAACTTTCAAGGTCCAGTACTAGGTGCAGGTTCGGGAACTAAAGATAGGATGCCAGGAACAGTACCACAATCAAATCCACAGTTGCCCAACTACACTAACAAATCTGTTTCTCCAAAACCACTTGGAACAAATCTTGCCAAACCAATACCAAAACCAACAACAGGGGGACCAATAAAACCAAGAGGAACTGGTGGTTGGGTTTAATGCTAACAATCCTCGCAGCATTCATAGCATTCGGAGTGTTCCTCTTTCTGATGTCTCTGCTATAATATATAAGATAAACCACAACTTTTTATGTACGACGCAACTTTTATCAGTGATATTCACCTAGGAACTCCAAGATGTAATACTCAAAAGTTTCTAAAATTTCTAAAAGAACTTAAGACTAAGAAATTAGTTTTAGTTGGTGATGTTATTGATATTCATTGTATGGAAAGATATAACACTCGTTGGACCAAAGAGCATACAGAATGCGTTCATCAAATACTCAATCTTGCAAAGAAAGGAACCGAGATTGTTTATATTCTTGGTAATCACGAAGGTATGCTACGAAGGTATTGTGACTTTGAGCACAAGAACTTTAAGATGGTTGATGAGTATGTTCATAAGGACTCAAAGGGAAATAAGTTTCTTTGTATTCATGGAGATAAGTATTCGGAGTATTCTTCTGGGTCTTGGAAGCAACTGATGTTCAATAAAGGTTATGAATTGATTACACCATTAAGTTTATTTCTGGAAAGATTCTTCCGATTCTCTTTAGTATATTTCCTCAAGAATACTGTAAGAGGAAAGAATTATATCAATCAATATGAGACCGATATTGCTTCTTATTGTGCTCAAAGAGATAAGAAATATTCTGGTGTAATTTGTGGGCACATACATTCTGGAAATATTCGTAACTTTGGTAAGGTGGTGTATATGTGTTGTGGAGATTGGTGTGATAGCACCTCTGCGATTGTGGAGAAAAATGGTGTATATTGTTTGGAAAAGTATTGATAATAAGTTCGGAAACATCTTGTAAACTTGCAGCATTCATAACATTCGGAGTGTTCCTCTTTCTGATGTCCCAGATATTTGTAGATAGTATTAAAAATACTTATCAGTAAATCTTTGATAGATTAAAAAAATAAATTCCTCAATCAAGGGCTTGACACCCCTCCTTTTTTCTGGTATCATTGGTACGAACAACATCACATTATGTCGAAAAAGAACCAGCTCACGCTTGAAGAGTATAAAATGATCAGGAATCTTTCTTCCGATCTTTTTAGTATTCATGGTAATAAAAAACCAGGAAAGATGGAAGTTAATGCCATTATGAAAGCAAAGTTCATTGATGATGGAATGGAAGAACCTAATTGTGTTAATCCTGGTTGTATTAAAAATGTCGCTTGTCGTAATTGGGGAAACTGGTCTTTTAAATCGGAATGTTCGACTTGTATGACACTACGCAAAGAAAAAAGTTTCATTGTTGAAGACAATTTTCGTTTCTTTATTGACAAAAAAGGACAAAAAACAGGTGTTATTATGCATAAAGAAGTATTTTGTGAAAATCTTGATGGTCATTTGGGTTTTTATTGTGTAGTGCCTCATGATAAATGGCCAGGGTTTGAGTTTGCCCTTGATCTAGATCACATTGATGGAAATCATTATAATAATGATCCTGCCAATGTTCGTACATACTGTAAGTTGTGTCACGGTAAAAAGTCCATTCAAAATGGAGACTGTAGTAATAATAAATCTTCTGCCCGTAATTTTAATAACATATGAATCAAATTCTTCTTGGTGATTGTCAAGAAATTCTAAAAACCCTCAAGGAGGAGACTGTGCATCTCACTTGCACTTCTCCTCCATATTATAATGCTCGTGAATATTCTACCTGGCCAACATATGATGAGTATTTGCAGTTTCTTCATAACGTTTTTATTGAGATTTTGAGAGTCACTAAACCAGGAAGAATGTGTGCTGTTAATTTATCTCCTGTGATTCAGGCAAGAGATAGTAGAGCACACGAAAGTAAAAGACTTGCTATTCCATTTCATTTCTTTTCTTTGATGGAGAAGATGGGGTGGAAATATATTGATGATATTGTTTGGGTAAAACCGGAAGGTGCTGCTATTAATCGGAATGGTGGATTTTATCAACATCGCAAACCCGTTGCATATAAACCAAACATTGTAAGTGAAACTATTTTTATTTTTCAGAAACCAGCAAACTTTTTGATTGATAAAGTTGTAAGATCTTATAGTGGTGATGTTTTGGAACAGTCTCTGGTCAAAGAAAACTATGAGCGTTCTAATGTTTGGAAAATTAATCCTGAGACTGCATCAAAGCATCTAGCACCTTATCCAAAAGAGTTGAGTGATAAGATTATAAAATATTATTCCTATGTTGGTGATTTGGTTTTAGATCCTTTTATGGGAAGTGGAACTACTGCTGTTTCATGTGTTGATAATAAAAGACAATATCTTGGAGTCGAATTGCATCAAGAGTATGTTGATATGGCTGAAAATAGGATTGCGAAGTTTGCACCTCTCAATAATTTCTTTGAATAGAAATACTCAAATACTCCTGTTCTTCCAACTCTTCGGCATCTTTATCTTTCCGATGTCACTGATATGATTTCCTTTACAAAAACTCATAAATGACCTATAATAATCAAAAGACTTCAAAAAATGAACAAGTATAATACTGAAGATTATTTTTCTGTAATTGATAGGAGAACTGGAAGAAAGATTGTAGATTGTGCCGAGTGGTCAGATGCAATGTTGATGTTTGACCTTGATGCACATAATCGCCAAATCACAAGTAATAAGTTTCTGATGGGTCAGGTGATTGATATAGTGATGCCAAAGGCACTTCCTACGAATGAAATTGCTATCAATACCAAACCTTATCAGGACCATCAAGACGAATGGGTGATTGAGAAAATCAATCAACTGCCACAAATCAAACTTCCTGAAGGTCAACAAAAACCTTTTGTGGTATGATGCAAAATATCAATTGGTTTAATGTTTTCTTTGATTTGTATATCATTTATTGGGGATTCAATTATGGGAAAAATAAGGAAGAATGAATCATAAGACAACATTACCCGAACAGTTTCATTATATTTGGATTTGTCTAAAAGAAACCATCTTAATAACTCTAAATAATCATAAGTCGCAGTAACTTATGGGACCTCTCCATTCGCCTAAAGAGTATCTGTTTAATCTTTGTGTAACGAATTCTGGAGATTCGAAAAGGATGTGGAGAAAAGATATCAAAGAGAGTTGGAATCATAAATGTGCCTATTGTGAGTCCGAAGATAATCTTACAATAGATCACATAGTTCCTCAATCAAAAGGTGGATTAGATACTACTACGAATGTAGTGTGCTCTTGTCATTCTTGCAATCAATCTAAGGGGCACGAGCACTGGAAACTATGGTATGTTCAGCAAGATTTTTATAGTGAAGAACGATTTGATAAAATAGAAGAATGGATGAAACCTCCATTACCAACTAATCTTTATTCTTATCGTCCAAGAAAAAATAATGCCTCATAAGGTTTTATAAATAACTCCAAGACAGTATATACTGTCTAATTTTGATAAATACCGATTGCGATAAATGTCAACTCCCATAAGAATTAAAAGATCTGCTGTGCCTGGCAAAAGGCCAACAGCAGGTCAACTCTTAAGTGCTGAATTAGCATACAATACTTATGATGGCGAACTGACTGCCAAGAGAGAGCGTCCTGGAATAGGTACGGATATTATCCGCATTGGTGCCGGAACAACAGTTACAAATATCATTTATGTCACAAAAGACGGAAACGACACAAACACAGGACTCAAACTTGGAGATGCCAAAAAAACAATCGGAGCAGCACTCACACAGGCAACAACAGGATCAGTTATTAAAGTTAGTGCCGGAACTTATATAGAAAATAATCCCCTAACCATTCCAGAACAAGTCTCAGTTGTCGGTGATAGTTTAAGAGAAGTATCGGTATCACCACAAAACCCAGATAAAGATTTGTTCTATGTAGAAAATGGGGTTTATGTTGCAGAGATGTCCTATACTGGGACAATGGATCCTGGTGGGGCAATATTTTCTTTTAATCCAGATCAAATAGGATATTTCGACCAATCACCTTATGTTCAGAACGGAACCAATTTTATTCCCGGAAGTATTGGAATGAGAATTGATGGTTCTAAGGCAATTGGACCAACTAAGAGTATGGTTCTTGACTCTTATACTCAATACAATCAAGGTGGTATTGGAATCTCAATTACGAATGAGGGATATGCACAGTTAGTTTCTCTCTTTACAATTTGTAGTGATATTGCAGTGTTCTGTGGAACAGGTGCTGCTTGTGATCTTACAAACTCTAACTCATCATTCGGCACTTACGGACTTGTTGCCGATGGTATAGGTCCTCTTAAATATACCGGAATCATTACAGGTTCTCCATCATCAATAAATGATGATACTTTTACGGTAGATTTAAGTGTTCCGACTCTCAATATTACAAATGCACTTTATGATAATACAACTGGTCTTTTAACCGCATACACAAGTACCCCTCATCAATTCTCAGTTGGAATGGGAATCACTCTTGCTGGACTTGGATTTACTTGTCCTTATGAACCAGGAATTAGATACTATCCAAGTGGTCAAAATGGATATGTATTTGATGCAAAGACTGTTGCACCTGGAAGATATTATGATGCTTATAATTTGATACAGGCAAACAAGCAGGAGATTCAGGATAAGTCTCTGGCAGCAATTGCAATCAATCATCCCGATTTTTATTTTCCTGGAGATTCGCAAACCAATTCTAAATCTAGGTATTATGATTCTTATCGTCTGATTCAAAATAATAGGAGTGTAATTGTTGGAACTGCCTGGACAAATACTTATAATGTTTATCCGGGCATTTCAACCACAATGGATAAGTGCAAAAGGGATATTGGATATTTTGTTGATGCAGTTTCCACAGATGTTTTCACTGGCGGTAATCATTATGTTAGGGAATTTGTAAGACAGTATTTTGATGCAAATGGAAATCCTATTAGTAATGGATTGGTTGGTGAAGTAAATGAATCCATTTATGCTTTTAATCAGTCAAGAAATTTAATGAAACAGGCAATTACAAATTCTCTTGTAGGTGCTGCTTATTCAGATTTAACAATTTCGACAGGAACTTCTACTTATAATGGTGGGGGTACTACTTATGCAAATACTGATCCTTTGGCATGTTCTGATGTTCAATCTAATATTGATAATCTAGTCGGTATTGTTACGACAGTTATTGGTGCCGGAAGTTTGATAAGTATTTCTAGTTCTGATAATTACGGAACATTTACAACAGGTGGAAACAAGTGCTATAGAGATATTGGATACTTGGTCGATGCAGTTTCTCTAGATGTAAGAGACTATACGAATAAAAATACTCGTAATTTTATTAAAGGATACTTTAATATAAATGGTGATCCTTTAATAAATGGACTTGTAGGGGAAGTTGCAGAATCCATTTCAGCATTTAATGGAGTTAGAGATTATTCCAAAAAAGCAATTACGAACCAGTTGAATGCTCAGGACCTAACTATTGCTGGAGATCCTACAAATACTGATCCTGCATCTTGTGCAAATGTTCAGACATTTATTGATAATCTTATTGGTGCAGTTACTTCTAGTTCTGTTGGAGTTGCCACAAGTAAATTGAATCTAACGGCAGTTTCGATGGCAAGCACCGTATTTACTTGCAATATTGGTATTGCTACTCAAGCACATTATTATAATTCTGGCGGAACCGCAAAGATTAGTGTCATTCGTCCTTTTGATGGGCAGATAATTTATTTTGGTGATTTATATTATACAGTCTCTAAGATTATAGTTGGATCTGGCGGAACCGGATATACCTCTCAACCAACAGTTACGATTGCGGATCCTGATACAAGTTGGGGAGTCACGGCACAAGCAGTATCAAATATTTCTAATGGGACGGTAACCAGTTTTGATCTTATCTCAAGTGGTAGGGGATATACGTCAGTTCCTAAGGTTACAATTAGTTCTCCTGATGTTGGGATAAATACAGCAACGGCAACGGCAATTTTATTACAATCTTATTACCCAATTCTTAGTTCTACTCCAATCTCTGCCGGAATCTGCACAGTTACTATCAGTGAAAACATTCCTTATGTAGTCACTCCCGGAACAGAAGTTCCATTTTATAAGCAAAGTAGAGTTCTTGCATCTGGTCATTCATTTGAGTATATTGGTTCTGGAAATGAAATTGCAAAAGCACTACCGGCAACCGGTGGAGTTGCAATTCAAGATAATGAAGTTGATATTAGAAATGGTGGATTGGTTGTTTATACCAGCACTGATCAGTCTGGTAACTTTAGGATTGGTGAAGGTGTTGTGGTGAATCAACAATCGGGAACTATTTCTGGATCATTCTATTCTAAGAGTTTATTTTCAACCGTAACACCATTCATTCTAGCACTAGGAGGATAATTAAAAATGGCATTACCATTAAATGTATTCAAGACAGTTACAAAGGTAGCAACAACAAATCCAGTCGGTATTTATACGGCACCTGTTGGATATACTGGTGTTGTGCTTTTGGCACAAATTGCAAATGTTGATTCTAATACTCATACAATTTCATTTTCTCATCGAAGAACGACTGTCGGTATTGCAGTTACCACTGAAATCGTAAAACAATTTCCTGTTCAAGGAAATGATTCTGTTTCTTTAATTCAAGGAAAACTGACTTTAGAATCTGGTGATGTTCTTGTTTTATCGGCAAGTAACAGTTCTAATATTAAATTTATTGGAAGCATTCTAGAGACACTCAACTAAAATGGCAAAATATATTAGCGACCGCCAAAGAAATCTTAAGATTGGTATTACTTCTTATACTGAAAATTTAACAGTATTGGAAGTTACTGGTGGTGCTTATATTTCCAGTTATGTTGGAATAGGAACTACAAATCCAACACAATCTCTACACATTCAGGGTAGTGCAAGACTTACTGGTGCCCTTTATGATAGTACTAATGTAGCAGGAAATTCGGGTCAGGTACTTCAAACAACTGGTAGCGGTATTATATGGTCTAATGCTTCTGATGTTGGTATATTAACTTATGTCGATAGATCTGGTATAGCAACCTTTGCAACCAATGCCGGTATAGCAACCTTTGCAACCAATGCCGGTATAGCAACCTTTGCAACCAATGCCGGTATAGCAACCTTTGCTACTAGTGCCGGTATTGCTACTTATGCTGATAGAGCTGGTATAGCAACCTTTGCTACTAGTGCCGGTATAGCAACCTTTGCAACCAATGCCGGTATAGCAACCTTTGCAACCAATGCCGGTATTGCTACTTATGCTGATAGAGCTGGTATAGCAACCTTTGCAACCAATGCCGGTATAGCAACCTTTGCTACTAGTGCTGGTATAGCAACCTTTGCTACTAGTGCTGGTATAGCAACCTTTGCAACCAATGCCGGTATTGCTACTTATGCTGATAGAGCTGGTATAGCAACCTTTGCTACTAGTGCCGGTATAGCAACCTTTGCAACCAATGCCGGTATAGCAACCTTTGCAACCAATGCCGGTATAGCAACCTTTGCTACTAGTGCCGGTATAGCAACCTTTACATCAGAATGGATTTTAGGTGCTGTTGGAAGTTCAGATTACACCTTCACTGGACCTGGATTTACTGGTGCAGAATCTGATCCAGTATTATATTTGGTAAGGGGACAACAATATAAGTTTACGAATACAATGGGTGCTCATCCATTTAGGATTCAAAGCACTCCAAATGGTTCTGTTGGAACTCAATACGATGATGGTATTCCAAGCAATAATGTCTCTAACGGAACACTAACTTGGAATGTTCAATTTGATGCGCCGGGTATTCTGTATTATCAATGCACTGCTCACGGATCTATGGGTGGTAAGATTTATATTATTGATGCTGGTATAGGACCTGATGTAAGCGTTAATACTACTGGAATTATTACGGCATCAAGTTTTGTTGGTAACGCTTCGAGTTCTACCTTTGCAACCAATGCCGGTATAGCAACTTATGCTGATAGAGCTGGTATAGCAACCTTTGCTACTAATGCTGGTATAGCAACTTATGCTGATAGAGCTGGTATAGCAACCTTTGCTACTAATGCCGGTATATCAACCTTTGCAACCAATGCCGGAGTTTCTACATCGGTCATAGGCGGTATTGGTTCCATTACGGGACTTTATGTATCTGGAATTAGTACATTAGGAACAGTACTAATTTCTTCTGGTATTGTAACTGCCACCATAGGTATCGTAACTTATTATGGTGATGGTTCTAAATTAATTAATATTAATGCATCATCTATTACCGGAACACTTGATTATGCCAATAATTCTGGAGTTTCTACATCGGTCATAGGCGGTATTGGTTCCATTACGGGACTTTATGTATCTGGAATTAGTACATTAGGAACAGTACTAATTTCTTCTGGTATTGTAACTGCCACCATAGGTATTGTAACTTATTATGGTGATGGTTCTAAACTAACTGGAATACAGACTTCTGGTGTAGTGTCAGTAATCAATCAAGATCCAAATACTCCTATAGTATATCCAACACTAGTAAATAGTATTGGAGTATCAAGTCTTGGTATTTCTACAACTAAATTATCGTTTATTCCTTCTAGCGGAAAACTTGGATTGGGGACAGTAACCCCAAGAGAAAATATTGATGTAATTGGAACTATTGGTATTCAATCTGCCGGCACTTCAAATCGTTTTTATCTTCAACATAATTCATCTGAAAATTCACTTGATTTTATATTTGTATGATTACTACTGTAGGAAGACTAAAATCTAATGGGGTAATGCAAGTTTATGATATAATTGATGAACTTTCTTATCCAGATAAAAATGTTGGAATCACCTCAGATGGAACATTGTACGCATCCTTATTTGATGAAAACGTATCTTCCAACATGCAATCCAATACTCGATTAAGAATCACGGGTGATAGAAAAGTATTAGTATATAATTATTTTGATGAAAGAACATTATCTCTTAACAATGATATATTTGCTAGTTTGATATCCTTATCGTATTCTTTAAATGCAATTACTTCAGTTACTAATACTGATTTTAAAAACGTTCAAAGTACAATTCAATCATCTAATCCAGCATTTAATGTTTTTGCCGTAGCAACAAAAAATAATAATTCCGAAGAACTTCAAGGTAATAGTAGTTCAACTGGAAAATATAGTTTTACCGGTACTGGATTTGTATATAATAGTTCTAATTCTAATTTTCTTTCTACTGGTAAAGAAATTATAGATATGAATACTGGAATAAATTATGGATTGCCTGAAATTGACGGAAAAAAGTGGATGGCAGCAGCAATATATGATGGAACAACAAATGGATTTCGTGGTATTTTATTGTGGGTATTTACAAATGATACGATTGATATTTTAAACAATATAGAAATTGATGGAAAAAAAGTAACTTCTACCAGAACTATTTTTTATCCAACATTAAATCCATTGGAATATATGAGTGTATATCAAGTTGTAATTGGTCGGGAAGGAAATATTATAGAATTTGATACGACCGGAAATGCCGGATGGGGATATAGTAATAATCAAAATCCTACTGTTACGGGATATCATCTTTCAACAAATTTTTCTTTTGATGATGGATTATGGGCCTTTATTCTTGGCGAAAAAACTGACGGTAATGGTGGACCTACGTATAAAACAACAAATGGATATGGATTTGGTAATTATAATGAAACTGATTCAAGTTCTTCCTTGTATTGGGAAGGATCAAATGTTGCAACTTCTAATTATGTTGGGTTTATATTTACCGGTGATTCATAAATTTAAATCAATAAATAGACTTATACAGGCGTAAAAGATGGCACTTTTAAAAGCTAATACTGGCATAGGAATTACTGATCCAAGTGAGGCTCTGCACGTTATTGGTAATGGATTGTTCATTGGTATAGTTAGTGCCACATCATTTAATGGAAATTTAACCGGAACTGCAACAAGTGCAACAAATCTTGTTGGGGGAGAACAAGGATCGGTTCCATACCAATCTTCAACTAATTTAACAACATTTTTATCTCCAGGATCTGCCGGTAATGTTTTAGTTACGAATGGTGTAGGTCAAAATCCCACCTGGTTGTCTCCAAGTGCATTATCTGGTGCCTTTAATGGTGTTACAATTAAAGATGAGGGTTCCATTATTGGGTCTCCAGATACTATTAGATCCATAAACTTTGTTGGTCCTAATGTTGTAGCAACCGCATCAGGTGTCGGTGCCACGATTACACTTTCTAATGATGCACAATATCTAACAGGAACTGCTCCCGGAAGTGTTATTTCACAGTCCTCTGGATTTAATGTTACTGGTAATGTTACTATTTCTGGAAATCTAAGTGTTGGTGGAACTTCCGTAATCTTAAATGCTGCCACACTTCAAATTAAAGATAAAGATATTGTTGCTGGCATTACGACTAATGCATTAGGGCAGGATGTTTCTACTGATTTTACGGCAAATCACGGCGGTATTGCAATTGCATCCACTGAAGGAAGTCCATTATTTGATATTAATGCTGGAGTTGGTACTGATAATATTCCAAGCACATATAAGCAAATTATGTGGTTGAAGTCTGGTTCTTTTACTGGACTGAATACTGATGCTTGGTTATTTAATTATGCTGTTGGTGTTGGTACTAATCAAATCCCAAATGGAGTCAGATTTGCTGCTGGTAATGTCCAATTCACACAAAATGATTTAGTATCTGTAAGAAATATTAATGCCTCTGGTGTTATAACTGCAACTCAATTTGTCGGTTCTCTTTCTGGTAATGTTACAAGTGCAGATTATGCCACAAGATCGGGTATAGCAACTTATGCAACTAATGCGGGTATTGCTACTAATGCAGGAATTTCTACGAATGTAATCGGTGGTATTGCTTCCGTAACTTCATTGTCAGTATCTGGCATTAGCACACTTGGAACAGTTAGGATTTCTTCTGGTATTGTAAGTGCAACTACTGGCATTGTTACTTATTATGGTGATGGTTCGGGTCTTACTAATATCAACATAGGATCCATTTCTGGTGCAATTGCCGGTATTACTATTCGTGATGAGGGGGTAATAGTAGGAACATCAAGTAGTGTTACGAGTGTAAACTTTGTTGGTGGTAATGTTGTTGCAACCGCATCGGGTGCTAATGCCACAATTACGATTGCTGATAATCTTGTAGGAACTGCATTAAGTATTTCTGGTATCTCTACATTCACCAACGGACCAGTATTGATTGGTTCTGGAACTTCAACAGGAACTTTATCACAACCACTTCAAGTTACTGGTGGTGCTTATGTTTCTGGTAATCTTGGAGTTGGAACCACAAATCCAACCTCAAAATTTCACATTATTGGAAATGGATTAGTCAGTGGTGTTATAACCGCAACAACATTCTTTGGTAACTTAACTGGTTATGCTTCAACGGCAGGTATAGCAACTTATGCCACCAACGCAGGTATTGCTACTTATGCTGATAGATCTGGTATATCAACCTTTGCAACCAATGCTGGTATAGCAACTTATGCTGATAGATCTGGTATATCAACCTTTGCAACCAATGCCGGTATAGCAACCTATGCGACCAATGCAGGTATTGCCACAAATGTTATAGGTGGTATTGGTTCTATTACACAACTTCAAGTCACTGGAATCTCAACATTTACCAACGGACCCATTTTAGTTGGTTCAGCAACTTCTACGGGAACGGCATCACAAAGACTTCAGGTTACTGGTGGTGCTTATGTTTCTGGTAATCTTGGTATTGGAACCACAAATCCAACCTCAAAACTTCAGGTTCAGGGTGATGTATCTATTGCAAGTACGGTTGGAATTGGTACTGTAATTGATATTGTTCCTTATGATACTCTCAATTCTGGTACTTTATCTTTTGAGGGTTCTGCTGGTCAGTTATTCTCTATTACAAATAACCTGACTTCTGGAAGTATCTTCTCTGTGAATGATGTTTCTGGTATTCCAAGCATTGATGTTGATGCTAATGGAACCGTAAGTTTAGTTGCCTATGGTGGTAATGTTGCAATTGGTTCCACTGGTCTTACAGGAACCGCATCACAAAAACTTCAAGTCACTGGTGGAGGCTATGTAAGTGGTTCATTGGGTATTGGAACCACAAATCCATCACAATCCTTACACGTTCAGGGTAATGTAAGAGTTACCGGAGCACTTTATGATGGTACTAATGTAGCAGGAAGTTCAGGGCAAATCTTATCATCAACTGGATCTGCTATTTCTTGGATCAATGCAAGTTCGGCAAATGTAGGATCCGCAAACTCCATAGCAATTGCTGTAGACTCTACAAATGCTTCAAGATACTTAACTTTTGTTAGTACCACTTCTGGTAATAATTTAGTTTATGTGAATAGTAGTCTACTTTTTAATCCTTCAACTGGTGATGCTTCTGTTAATGGTCTTACAATTGGTAGAGGAACTGGAAGTGTAAGTAGCAACACAGCACTTGGTTATCAGGCACTTTTAAGTAATACTACTGGAGATAGTAATACTGCTGTTGGATATCAAGCACTCCGTACCAACACCACTGGAACCACCAACACTGCTACTGGATATGGAGCACTCTATTCCAACACCACTGGAAGTATTAACACTGCTAATGGATCTCAAGCACTTACTTCCAATACTACTGGAACCAATAACACTGCTACTGGATATGCAGCACTCTTATCCAACACCACTGGTGGCGGCAATGTTGCCAATGGAGTAAATGCACTTCGTTTCAACACCACTGGAATCCAAAACACTGCTAATGGAGTAAATGCACTTGCTGCCAACACCACTGGAAACTACAACACTGCTAATGGATACAGAGCACTTTTCTCCAACACCACTGGGCAAAATAATACTGCTACTGGACTCCAAGCACTTCTCTCCAACACCACTGCATCCAACAACACTGCTAATGGATATAAGGCACTCAATGCCAACACTACTGGCAACTACAACACTGCTAATGGAGTAAGTGCCCTTCAATTCAACACCACTGGAGCAAACAACACTGCTACTGGATTAGAGGCACTCTACTCCAACACTACTGGAATCAATAACACTGCTAATGGATATCAGGCACTTCGCTTCAACACCACTGGAATCAACAATACTGCTACTGGACATTCAGCACTTCGTTCCAACACCACTGGAACCAACAACACTGCTACTGGATATACAGCACTCTACTCCAACACCACTGGATCCAACAACACTGCTACTGGAACTCAAGCACTATACTCCAACACCACTGGCACTGACAACACTGCTAATGGATATAAGGCACTCCGTGCCAACACCACTGGATCCAACAACACTGCTAATGGACTAAATGCACTCTTCTCCAACACCACTGGAACCAATAATACTGCTAATGGTGTAAGTGCTCTTCAATCAAACACCACTGGAACCGCCAACGTTGCTACTGGATTTGAATCTCTCAAAAACAACACCACTGCATCCAACAACACTGCTAATGGATATCAAGCACTCCGTGCCAACACTACTGGATCCTATAATACTGCTAATGGTCTATATGCTCTATATGCAAATACCACTGCAAATAGCAACACTGCTAATGGATATGCAGCACTTCGTTTCAACACCACTGGATCCAGTAACACTGCTAATGGATATAGAGCACTCCAAGCAAACACCACTGGCACCTACAACACTGCTACTGGAGTAAATGCACTCTTCTCCAACACCACTGGAACTCAAAACAGTGCTAATGGAGTAAATGCCCTCTATCTAAACACCACTGGAACCAATAATACTGCTAATGGAACAAATGCACTATATGCCAACACCACTGGATATATTAACACTGCCACTGGACATTCAGCACTCTTCTCCAACACCACTGGAATCCAAAACACTGCTACTGGAGTAAGTGCTCTCACAAACAACACCACTGGATACAGCAACACTGCCAATGGACAGTTAGCACTCCAAGCAAACACCACTGGATATATTAACACTGCCACTGGACGAGCATCTCTCTACTCCAACACCACTGGATATCAAAACACTGCCAATGGTTATTATGCTCTCTTCGGCAACACTACTGGTTATCAAAACACTGCTACTGGAGCAAGTGCCCTTCAATCAAACACTACTGGGTCCAATAATACTGCTACTGGAGTAAATGCACTTAGTTCCAACACCACTGGGTCCAATAATACTGCTACTGGAGTAAATGCACTCCGAGACAGCACTACTGGAGTCAATAACACTGCCAATGGTTTTCAATCCTTAGTCCATAACACCACTGGGAGCAGCAACACTGCCACTGGATATCAAGCACTTTATTTAAACAGCACTGGAACCCAAAACACTGCTAATGGTCAAAGTGCCCTTCAATTCAACACCACTGGATACAGCAACACTGCTTATGGATTCCAAGCACTCTACTCCAACACCACTGGAGCGTTAAACACTGCCACTGGATATCAAGCACTTTATTTAAACAGCACTGGAATCTACAACACTGCGAATGGATATAGAGCACTCTATTCCAACACCACTGGGCAAAATAATACTGCTACTGGGTTTGAAGCACTCTACTTCAACACCACTGCAAACAATAACACTGCTAATGGTTATAGAGCACTCCGTTCTAATACCACTGGAACCAACAATACTGCTACTGGAACAAGTGCCCTTCAATTCAACACCACTGGATCCAGCAACACTGCTACTGGACTCCAAGCACTTATCTCCAACACCACTGGAACCAACAACACTGCTACTGGAGTAAGTGCTCTTCAATCCAACACCACTGGAATCTATAACACTGCTAATGGATTCCAAGCACTCTACTACAACACCACTGGAATCAACAATACTGCTACTGGATATGCAGCACTCTTCTCCAACACCACTGGAATCCAAAACACTGCTACTGGAGTAAGATCACTTGAATACAACACCACCGGAACCGATAACACTGCTAATGGATTCCAAGCACTCTACTCCAACACTACTGGATTCTATAACACTGCTACAGGACGAAGTGCACTTTACTCCAACACCACTGGGCAAAATAACACTGCTACTGGACAACAAGCACTTAGTTCCAACACCATTGGACAATTCAACACTGCTACTGGATATCAAGCACTCTACTCCAACACCACTGGAGAAAGAAACACTGCTAATGGACAACAAGCACTCACTGCCAACACAACTGGACTATACAACACTGCTACTGGATTCCGGGCACTCTATTCTAACACCACTGGTTCAAATAATACTGCTAATGGATATTTGGCACTCTCCTCTAACACCACTGGAATTCAAAACACTGCTACTGGATACCAAGCACTCACATCCAACACCACTGGATCAACTAATACTGCTAATGGATACAGAGCACTCTACTCCAACACCACTGGACAGTTAAACACTGCTACTGGAGTTCAAGCACTCTACTCCAACACCACTGGAATCTATAACACTGCTAATGGACTTCAAGCACTCTATTCCAACACCACTGGAATATACAACACTGCTACTGGATTCCAAGCACTCTACTCCAACACCACTGGAGGTTCAAACACTGCTACTGGACTTCAAGCACTCTACTCCAACACCACTGCATCCAACAACACTGCTACTGGAAGAGAAGCACTATACTACAACACCACTGGATCCAACAACACTGCCAATGGATATTATGCACTTGCCGGTAACACCACTGGAACCAACAACACTGCTACTGGGTGGAAAGCACTTACTGCCAACACCATTGGAATCCAAAACACTGCTGATGGATTTAGGGCACTCTTCTCTAACACTACTGGATACGAAAACACTGCTACTGGAGTAGATTCTCTTTACTCTAACACCACTGGATATAGAAATACTGCTAATGGACAAGGTTCACTTGCAAGCAACACCACTGCATTCGGCAACATTGCTATTGGATATAGAGCACTCTACTCCAACACCACTGGAGCAAACAACACTGCTACTGGATATCAAGCACTTTACTCCAACACCACTGGAACCAACAATACTGCTACTGGATTAGAGGCACTCTATTCCAATACCACTGGAACCAACAACACTGCTACTGGAACTGCAGCACTTTACTCCAACACCACTGGAAACTACAACACTGCTACTGGACATTCAGCACTCTATTCCAATACCACTGGAATCCAAAACACTGCCACTGGATATGCAGCACTCTTATTCAACACCACTGGATTAAATAATATTGCTACTGGATATAGAGCACTCTTCTCCAACACCAATGGATACAGCAACACTGCTAATGGATTCCAAGCACTCTACTCCAACACCACTGCAAATAATAATACTGCTACTGGACGAAGTGCCCTCCAAGCAAATACCATTGGAACCAATAACACTGCTACCGGAATAAATGCACTCTTATCCAACACCACTGGAAATAATAATACTGCTACTGGACGAAGTGCCCTCACCTCCAACACCACTGGACAACAAAATACTGCTAATGGATCACTTGCCCTCCACTCCAATACTACTGGAACCCAAAACACTGCTAATGGATATATAGCACTATATTCCAACACCACTGCAAACAATAACACTGCTAATGGTTATGCAGCACTCTTCTCCAATACCACTGGAAACTACAACACTGCTACTGGACATTCAGCACTCTATTCCAATACCACTGGAAACTACAACACTGCTACTGGACTAGGTGCACTTTACTCCAACACCACTGGAATCCAAAACACTGCCACTGGATATGCAGCACTCTTATTCAACACCACTGGAATCAACAACACTGCTACTGGACTCCAAGCACTCTATTACAGCACTACTGGAACCCAAAACACTGCTAATGGATTAAGTGCCCTTCAATCCAACACCACCGGATCCAGCAACACTGCTACTGGATATCAAGCACTTTACTCCAATACTACTGGATTTAGAAATACTGCTAATGGATATAGAGCACTCTTCTCCAACACTACGGCATTAAACAACACTGCTACTGGATGGGAGGCACTTCGCAACAACACTACAGCAGAAGGAAACACTGCTGATGGATGGAGAGCACTCCAAGCAAACACCACTGGATCCAACAATACTGCTACTGGATATGCAGCACTCTATGGCAACACTATTGGAAGTGCCAACAATGCTAATGGATATAGGGCACTTCAAGCAAATACCACTGGAGCAAACAACAATGCTAATGGATATAGGGCACTTCAAGCAAATACCACTGGAGCAAACAACACTGCTACTGGAGTATCTGCACTCTACTCCAACACCACTGGAGCCAACAACAATGCTAATGGATATCAAGCACTTTATTCCAACACCACCGGTAACTTCAACAGTGCTTATGGGCATCAAGCACTCCGTTCCAACACCACTGGAGTCAGCAACACTGCTACTGGGTATGCAGCACTCTATAATAACACCACTGGAACTGAAAACACTGCTAATGGAGTAAATGCACTCGCAAACAATACCACTGGAATCAACAACACTGCTATCGGCAGTTCTGCAGGTTCTACCATCACAACAGGAAGCAATAATACCTTCCTTGGTTATAATGCCCAACCTTCTTCTGCAACAGTATCTAATGAGATTACACTTGGTGATGCTAATGTAACTACCTTAAGAGTTCCCGGTCTTGGTTTCTATGGTGTAAGAACCAATACAACAGTCGCAACCACTTCTACAACTACCATAGATAGTATTGTAGTTGCGACTTATCGTTCTGCAAGAATACAGATACAGATTACTCAAGGAAGTAACTATCAAGTCTCTGATGTTCTTCTCATTCACGATGGAACGACTGCTTCCATTATTGAATACGGAACACTCGCAACTGGTTCCACATTAGGCACTTATAGTGCTATAATAAATAGTGGAAATGCACTTCTTCAAGTTACTATGGGTAGTGCAACATCATCTGCGGTGAAAGTATTAAGTTACCGAACTGTAGTTTGATAAATAGTTAAACCAATCATTTCATAAAAGAAAAATGGCAAAATACTCTGAAAATTGCGACAAGACCTTATCAAAGGCAGTTCCTACCGTAACTACAAATGGTATTGTAAAGTCTTGGGAACTTGAAGTAGTATATTCTTATCCTGCTGCAGGTATCACCACGACTGATACTCAACTTCGTAGAAAGTATAACGAAACCGAACAGGTTGAGTATCTCGACAAGACTCCACAAGAGTTTACCAAGGCTGAGTTGTTCTCATTCCTCAATATCTCACAATACGATATGGTATTTGACTCTACTTATGAGTCGGTGGTTCTTCCTCCTACAGAAAATAGAGATACCTCATTTGATCTCAATTCATTAGACGACTAATTCTTAATCTAATATTATGACTAAAGAATATAAAGGTTTTGCGACCGTTGAGCAACAAGAAGAAGTAAAAGTAAGAAGAGTTCTTATCGGCACACCTGCTCTGGACGGTAAAGTTCAGGCTTGGTATGCCGATTCTCTTTCCAATTCAATCAAAGTATGTGCCGGAAATGGAATTGATTTGCAACCAGTCATTTTAATTGATGAGAGCATTCTGCCAATGGCACGAAATGAACTTCTAAACATTGCATATCAAGATAACTATGAGTCTATTGTTTTTATTGATGCAGATCAAGTATGGGATGCAAGAGCACTTTTAGATGTTATCAACTCCCAGCACGATGTAATTGGTCTTCCTGTGGTATCAAAGACTGATGAACCGGGAAACTTTAATGTAAAACTTAAAGGTATCGACCAAATTGAAAAAGACGAACAAGGAAACATTAAGGTTGATGCAGTAGGAACTGGATTTCTAAAACTTTCCAGAAAAGCACTCGAAGCACTGTGGAACTCAAATCCAACTACATTGTTTAGAGGAAAAGAACTTAAGTTAATTTGTGAGTATGCAACAAATTATAATGAGTTTGTTGGAGAGGATATTTACCTCTGCACTAAACTCAAAGAACTTGAGTTTGATATTTGGATCAATCCAAATGCAACCTGTGCTCATATTGGAAGTAAAGTATGGATGGGAAACTTTGCACACTTTCTTGAGTTTCTAACAACACAACAACCTGAAGAAATTCAAGAATGAAACAGTTTTATTTCTTGAGTGGTGTTCCTCGTAGTGGGAGCACCGTTTTTGCTACCTTGATTTCACAAAATCCAAATATACATACCACTCCAACAAGTCCGTTGTTAGATTTACTTCTAACAACCAAACCAACTTGGAAACAGGTATCTACATTTCAAACAAATACACACCCAGAACAATACTCAAATATTGAAAGAGGTATTATTTCTGGGTGCTATCAGCACATCAAAGAACCGATTGTATTAGAAAAGCATCGGTCTTGGGCAAAGTATGGTTCTTATATTCAATCTACATTTCAAACAACTCCAAAGATTATCTGCACCACCAGAAGAATCAGTGAAGTTTTAGCATCTTTTGTTTCTATCATCAATAAGTCAAAGAAGATTACTTATATTGATAGAGAACTGATGAATACAAATAAACCAGTCAATAATCAAACAAGATGTAGATTATTATGGGAGAATTATATCAGTGTTCCTTGGAAGAGTTTAAAGATTGGATATGAAACTCAAAAAGAACATTTGTGTTTTATTGATTATGAAGAGATTGTAAACTCACCAGAAGAAACACTGAAGAAGGTTTATGAGTTCTGTGAGTTAGAGTATTATTCTGGGCACTACTTTGAGAACTTAAGTAATCCATCACCAGAGAATGATGATGCTTATGGTATTCAAGGACTGCACGATGTAAGAAAGAAACTTGGCAGAACCAGTCCAAAACCAGAAGATGTACTTGGTGAGGAATTGGTTGAGTATTATGATTCTTTGAAACTAGAATTTTGGAAGAATAAATAGAAATAAGAAAAGATATTAGAAATAAATGCCTGCGAATCGTATTGGTTTTAGTACAGACTTTGTTCTAGTTGATAGTAGAATTGGTATTGGGACGGCAAATCCAACATATAAACTACAGGTTGTTGGTGATTTTGGTGCTACTACCAAGTCATTCTCCATTCCTCACCCAACAAAACCGGGACTGACTTTAAGACACGGTTCACTTGAAGGACCTGAAAATGGGGTTTATGTTCGTGGCAAAACAACAGAGTCTATTATACCTCTACCAGATTATTGGACTGGTCTGGTTGATGAGGAAAGTATTAGCGTGAACCTGACTCCAAAGAATGGTAAGTTGCACAGTGTTGTTGGGATATCAAGTAACATAGTAGAGATTGAGTGTGTTGGTGGTGAAATTGATTGTTACTTTATGATACTTGGAGAAAGAAAAGATGTTGCGAAACTAGTTGTGGAATACTGAGGGGATAAAATAAAATGTCTGCCATACACGGAGTAAACTATGGGGCACCCACACTAGATCTTAACTTTGCCAAGAACAAGAGTCTTATTGATACTGTAACTGGTAGAAATCTTGTTACTTTTACTAGATCCCAAACAGCAAGAGGAGCAACTTATGTGGGTGCTGATGGTCTTATTAAGACTGCTGCTGCTAATGAACCAAGATTCGATCACAACCCGACAACGGGGGAAAGCCTGGGGCTATTGGTGGAGGAGGCGAGGACCAATTTGATTACTTACAGCCAAGCTTTTAACAACACCAACTATTCCATTGGATATGATGGCGGTGGATTTACGGAAAATGCAACTGTTGCGCCAGATGGGACTTTAACGGCATCAAAATTGACAAGGAATACAGGCACTAGTGGCGCTTTCTGGGGTAAATACAATAGGCAATCCATTCCAGTTACCAATGGGACCGCTTACACTCTTAGCTGCTTTTTGAAAGCAGCAGAAATTACAACGGTTCAACTTTACGGTGATGTTCGGGACGGAGGTGGGTTAGGGTTTTCAGCAGCATTTACACTGACTGGAAGTGGAAGTTATGTATTGTCTAGCGGAACGTCTGCTCAAATTTCCTCCGCTGGCAATGGCTGGTATAGATGTTCGGTCACAGGGACATCCGCCTCCACCGATGATGAAGAACCTGCTTTATTGGTTTTTGGGACAGGAGCAAGCGGGGACGGCTTTTTTGCTTGGGGGTTTCAACTAGAAGCGGGCTCCTTCCCCACCTCCTACATCCCCACCACTTCCGCCACCGTCACCCGCGCTGCTGATGTGGCGAGCATTACGGGGACTAACTTTTCAAGTTGGTATAACCAAAGCGAGGGCACTTTGTTTGCTCAAGCCAGTCTTAACTTTTCCTTGTCCACATCTTCTGTTTTTCCATCTATTTACGAAATAGGAGGATATCCAAATAGATTATGGATGCTGTATCTTAACGGAACAGTTAATCACCTTACCATTGGATCGGATACACATACTAGGAATCTTGGAACATTTACTTCGTCTCCGCAATCATTCAAGGTTGCTCAAGCCTTGTCAAATACATCTCTTACCTATAGTGCTAGTAAGGATGGAGCAGCGCCACTAACTGGATCATTATTCAACGCAGTTACAGGGTTGTCTGCGATTTCCATTGGACCAAATGTGGGCGCCACCAAACACATCGCCCGCCTCACCTTCTACCCCGTCCGCCTGCCCGATGCCACTCTCCAATCCCTCACAAAATAAAAATGTTAGAGTCTTTGCCTGATGATAAATACTAATATGCATATTGTAGAGTAGAGATGTCTCAGTTTAATAATATTAAAATTACTCCAAATGTAGGTGCTACTGGTGTAGGAACTAATCCAAAGATTGAGTTTACCGGTGCAGGTAATTCCACGATTACTCTACAAGTATCCAGTGCTTCTACTGGTGGTTTATTATTTTATGGTGCAAATGGTGAGATGCTATCCATTGTGGATGCACCAGAAACATTTCCTTCATTTTCGGTAAATGATCGTTTTAGTATTCCAATTATTGAAGCATATCCAAGTGGTAACGTATTTTTATCATCATATCCGGGATATCAAGTAGGTATTGGAACTACAGGATTCTCTCAGTCAAATTATAAGTTTGAGGTTTATGGTGGATTAAAGGTTGATGATATTAGTAGTGGATCCGGTAAGTTTAATGCAAATATTTCAAGAAGTATTGTTGCATCACCGACTGGTGTTCTAAATCCTATTCTTACATTACCATCAACAGCAAATAAAGACTATATTATACACTCAATTAGTGTGGCAAATAAGGCACGATATCAACCAGCAGGAGCAGGAGCAACTGTTGGTATTAATACTTTGGCAGGTGCCGTGACTAGAATTGTAACGGGTGGTGTTGGAACTGGATATACGGCAGGAGATGTATTTGTCAGTATGGGAACCACTGATTTATTAAATCGTATTTGTGGTCTTGTTGGAATTGCGACAACTTCTTTCGTTGGTGTAGGAACAACCGGAGATCCTGCCTATGCCGGTATCACAAGTGCGATTGGTATTGTAACGGCAGTCTCTGGCGGTGCAATTACTGGTGTTGCACTGACTTATAATGGATTTGGATATACTACACCACCCGTTGTAACATTCCAAAGTCCGGTTGCGGGAGGAACAACAGAAACTGGAACCGCAGTATTAACACTTGGAGAAGTCACTGCAGCATATCTTAATGTGCCGGGAGAAGGTTATACAATTCCACCAAATGTTTCAATTGCTTCAACCACTGGAATTGGCGTACAAATTACTAGTGATGTGGATAGTGATGGAAAAGTTATAAGGTTGAATTTACTCAATAGAGGTTATGGATATTCTAAATTAAATCAATTTGGAAACAGTGAGGAGAATGAGGTTTATATTTCACAACCGGGACTTGCAAAAACAGAAGTCGGTGTGGATATAATGTATCGTAGAGCACCAGTTGGAACGGCAAATACAATTGATGCTTATATTGCCTTTGATGTTCCTATTCCTGTTGGTGGTGTGCTTGAAGTTCTTAAGCAACCGGCAGTTATGAATCCAAATGATTCAATTCATATTCGTGGTGTAGATGTGTATGGATCTGGACTTTCTGATGCAATAGATGTTCATATTGCCTATGAAGAAGAGAATAGCACTGCATTTGTTGGGTTGAGTACCGCACTTGGTTCTACAATTGGTCTGGGAGTAAGTGTATCGGGTACACTTCTCAGTGCAACAACCAATCCAATTCTTCTACAGTCCCTAAGACTTACAAATACCGAATTTGTGGGAGATTATGATACTTCTGTAAAAATCGTCAGTGACCGCACAATTGCTTCACTTGCATCAACTGCGGCATCTAGTGCAACAACATTCTTTGTTGCCGGTGGCATTAACAGCACCGTAGTTACTACTAACAGTATTGTAAGTATTGGAACGTTTATAGATAAAGCACCAATTACTGGAATTGGATCTACTTCATTTACTATTTCAAGAACAAGTCCACTTTCAATTGCAGCAGGAACTGGCGTTACATTCTTTGTATTAGGTTATGATTCGGTTTATTTTGCAAGAAATCTAATGATTCCTGCATATGCATCCGTAGAACTTTTTGATATGCCGAAGAGATTAGAAAGATATTCTTCTCTTGTGATTGAAACTGATGTGGTTGGAATTGATCCAAATATTGCAAGTACGATTGACGTAGATTTATCTGGAAAAATTATCTATTAAAATAATGAGTATCTTTATAGCATTACCTTGTTATGGTGGTTTGGTTTGTGAAAAGACCACGATGAGTTTGTTTAATCTTGGTAAACTCTTTGTTAGAGAAGGAGTTCCTCACGGATTATTTACAGTTGCAAACTCTTCTTTGATTAGTCAAGGAAGAAGTAAGATTGCCAACTTCTTTCTAAATAACACAGATCACGAATATCTATTTTTTCTTGATAGTGATATTGGATTTGACCCTGCTTCAGTATTAAAACTTTTGAGTTCTGGTAAGGATATTACTGCTGCTCCATATCCGATGAAATCTATTCCTTTAAGGTATAACTATAAAACCGCAGTTCCAGAGGAACGTCAAGGAGATTTGATAAAGATAGAACATAATGGAATGGGGTTTGTAATGATTCATCGTAAAGTATTTTATGATATTGCTGCTGCTTATCCTGAACTAAAATATTATCCTTCACTTGATGATAGTAATGTAAAACCAAGTGAGGCAGAATATCATAACTCATATCATTACTTTTTGGAACATAAAAATGGACCTACCTTTATGCCAGAAGACATTAGTTTCTTTTGGAGAGCACGAAGTTTAGGTTATGAGTGTTGGTTAGATACAAGTATTCATTTATCTCATACAGGATCACATCTTTTTGAGGAGAAGTAATGGCAGACATTAGAACTAATATCTTTGGTATTGGTGAGGTTTACGAACTCCAAAAGGAAGGGCAGTGGGTAGGAAGAAATAGAGAGTCTTATAGAGAGTTTGGGTATTTTGCAGGAGGTAATGATGGTGTAGTGGGATCTAGTTATAGTGGTGTTAATCGAATTGATTTTTCAAATGATACCGCAACATCAAATTCAAGAGCAATACTTGCAATCGAAGGTCGTTATCTTTCTGGGGTAAATAATAAAAATTATGGTTATATGAGTGGGGAATCTAATCTGGGACTTTTCAATAAATTTAATTTTGCAAATGAAACTTCAACTAGTATTGGATATTTAGTACCTGGTACAAATATTGGATATACTGGTAATTTATCTAATCCTAATTTTGGTTATTTTTGTGGAGGAGATTACACTGTTCCTGGAGCAACAAGCACTGTAAGAAGAATTAATTTTTCAAATGATACTGCACTATTATCCAATAGAGGTAATCAAACACAAAATAGAAACTTATGTGCCGGAGCAGGAAATTCTAATTTTGGTTATTTAAATGGTTCAAGAAATAATCCACAGTCTTCTGTTGATCGTATTGATTATTCAAATGATAGTGTGCTGTGTCGTGTTCGTGGTCCAATGTCTTTTGGAACCGAACATAGGGGTAATAAAGCAGGAAATTCAAATTTTGGGTGGTTTACTAATAGTTATTCTGCAACATATGTCCAAAGAATATCTTATGCAAATGATTTAGTTTCTGCTAGTGTTCGTGGAAATACAAATTCAACATATAGTGCTAATGATATAGGAAATGGTAATTTTTCTATTTGTTATAGAAGTGGTTCAAGTCCACTCGAAAAAGTTGATTATTCTAATGATACAGTTTTAGCATCCACAAGAGGTAATTTGCATCCACAAAGATTCGGAGAAGCATCTATGTGTGCATCATCATTCGGTGGTTCTCCTGTTTCGTATCTTGGAGCACCTTGGACTGCTACTGCTCCTTTTGGTTATTTTGGTGGTGGGAGAAATACTCAACTTTCTATTGTAGATCGCATAGATTATACTAATGATACAACAACAGCATCAGTAAGAGGTCCATTAACTTTAGCAAGATATGGATTAGCAGCAACAGGAAATTCTAACTTTGGGTATTTTGGTGGAGGATTTAATAGTCCCCCTTTAGAATCTACAGTAGACCGCATAGATTATTCAAATGATTTATCATCTGCGTTATTAAAAGGTCCATTAACTATTGCAAGACATAGAATATCAGCAACTGGAAACTCCAACTTTGGATATTTTATTGGGGGAGGCACTGTAAATGGAAGTCAAAGATCAACTGTAGATCGTGTTAATTATGTAAACGACAGTGTTGTTACATCATCTAGAGGTCCATTAAGTGCAATAAAAACTGCTGGATCTGCAACTGGAAACTCTAACTTTGGATATTATACTGGAGGAGTTGGAGCACCTGGAAATATTGCATTAACTATAACCGATAGGATGGACTATTCAAATGATACCTCAACATCTTCTTCCAGAGGACCATTAAATGCAGCAAGAACTTATATGTCTGCATCTGGAGCTCAAAATTTTGGTTATGTGTTTGGTGGGAGAGATGGTGCTAATAATAAATTATCTTCGATAGAAAGAATAAATTATACAAATGATACTTCTACTGCAGCATTTAGAGGTAATCTTGCAACTGCTGACATGTTTAGAACTGGAGCAACAAGTAGTTCTAATTTTGGATATATTGGTGGTTATGGGGATCCAGGACAATTCTCTACAGTAAATCGTTTGGATTATACAAATGATACTCAAACTGCATCTGTTAGAGGTCCATTAAGTTCAGCAAGATATGAGACTGCAGCATCATCCTCACAAGCATACGGAGGTGCTCCAAATACCTCAGTGGATCCACTCCCTTCTTATATTCGTGCGGCAACAAAATGGATTGATTCTAATACTTTAGATTTGCCATTTAAGAGAGTACTGGGGTCTTATGGGTATTGGACTGGAGGTATACCTGTACCTGCTGATGGGCAGACATCTATAGTAAACCGAGTAGATTATTCCAATGATACCTCCATTTCATCAAGAAGAGGAAATGTTGCACCAAATAAACGGATGTTTTCCACATCTAGTGCAAATTACTTGTATAGTGCTTTTCTCCGTTCTTCTTCATTATGCAGACTTGATTTTTCAAATGATACTGCTGATGGTATAGCAAGGGGTATTTTGTCCGCTTCTGGATATTCCAATTCCACATTATCAAATCTCAATTTTGCGTATTTTCAAGGAGGTGAGTTTTTTGGTTCAAATGTGTACCGATTAGATTTTTCAAATGACTTATCTATTGGTGCAGCAAGAGGAAAAATCCCAAATAATTTTTCTACTGTTAGTGCAAATACAGTTGGCAACTTAAACTATGGTTATTTCAATTGTTCTGCTACGGTATCAAGATTGGATTATTCTAATGATTTATCTATTGCATTAACAAGAGGAAATGCGATAGTATCTAGAGCATATACTAATGCTGGAGTGAGTAATAATAATTTTGGTTATTTTACAACAGGACTTGGAATCAATTCCTCTAGGGTAGAAAGAATGGATTATTCAAATGATTTGTCTACCTCAATATACAGAGGAAATATGTTATACAGTAATGTATATTCATCGGCAGGAACTGGAAATCAAAACTTTGGATATTTTGGCGGCGGATTGAATTTGCCAACGAGTCAAGAAGTTCAAAAAATTGATTATTCAAACGATACAACAAATGCTTCTTTAAGAGGTAATTTACCTACAAAAATGGGATATCATAATGCAACAACCAACGCAAGATCCTCATAAATACTCACAACAACACTAAACATTATGAATTTATTATCAAACATCTTGATTGAACCACAAGTCCTCACACAAGAAGCACTACAAGAACTTCAAGAACACGCAAGAAACTCAAGCACAACTGATCTATCAGTCTTTGACCCAGACAAAACAAATGAGACTGGAGAAACTTCTTGGATTGTTGATAAAAATATAAGAGACACACAAATCATTGAGTTTGGTCCTTTGTTTCCAAAGATTGAAGATCTTTTTAAGAACCTTGTAAGAAACATTATTAATCCTTTTTATGGTATTGAAGTGTGGGATAGTGAAGTTCCACAATTTTTGAGGTATGGTGTAGGAGGTCATTATGCACCTCATATTGATGGTAGGTCTATTTGGGTTGCTCCAAATGGTGATAAGATTTGGAGAAAATCAACAGACAGATCATTATCCATAGTACTTTTTTGTAATGATGGAAACGGTAAAGATTTTGATGGTGGAAACTTTATGTTCCCTGAACTTGGTATAGAAGTTCCACCAAAAGCAGGGACACTTGTGTGTTTTCCATCAGATCAAAACTATTTGCACGGCGTTCGGGAAGTTACTAAAATTCATAATGAAGTTGGAAGATTGGCAATTGTATCGTGGGCTAGAGTTAAAGGAGAAAGAACAAAAGAAGAAGAAGATCAAGAACTTTTAGAAACTTATGGAGTTAACTAAATAATACAAAGATCTTATAAGTTTAGAGAAATGCAATACTTAAAGCATTATTGGGTTCGTAATGGAGAATATCTAACTGAACCAGGTCAAAATGGTGCCCTACAAACTCATCCGGGTATTTCAGGATTGGATGTTCGTTATTGGTTGACTGATGATCGTGGAGTTGATTATTGCCTTTCAACGGTTCCAGATAATACTCTAATCACCGAAGTTGATCCTGGTCTTGAGATTCTTACCAGAGAAGAATGGGATGCAATCGTTGCAACCATTCCTGCACCAGAACCTCAACCACAACCACCCGGTAGTCCTGATTGGAATACATTTAAGCAATCTGCTGTTGCTTCTGTTCTACTCAATACCTTTGTTGGACAATTAATTAGTATTGCACCTGTTGCCGCAACGGCACTTCCTGCAACTCTACTTCTTATTGAATCTGGAAACTATCAAGATTTTGAGAATACTTGGACCGCAATTGAAAACGCAACCACAGTTCCAACCGAACTAATTGCCGAATTCACAACTCTTGCAGAGTCTTGTAATCTGCCAGAAGACTTTGTAAATATTTTTGCTACTTGACACCTGACTCAAAATCCCTTATAATATAAAGGTCTTCAGCATTCCTTGTATCTTTGGGAATGAAGACCCTTTCTGTGGTGAGAAAGGTAAGGTGGTATCATAGGAGGAGAGAAATCTCCTCTTTTTTCTTATATAAATTATTACAGATATTAAACAATTATGAACTTTACCATATATTCTAAGGATGATTGTCCTTTCTGCTATAAAGTTAAACAAGTTTTAGAGTTGACAGGAAATAACTTTGTGGTGTATAATCTTAATAAGGATTTCACCAGAGAAGAGTTCTATGCCGAGTTTGGAGAAGATTCCACATTTCCACAGGTTCTCTGTGACGATAAGAGATTGGGTGGTTGTATCGATACCGTTAAGTTTCTCAAGGAACAACAAATGGTATAATGTCAGACATAAATAATGATATAACACCGAACCGTGGTGTAGAACTTATACTTACTGGAGGAAAAAGAAAACAACCTAAACTTTTTCATCTTATATTTGAGAAGATGATTTCATTCTTCAAACGAGAAGTAACCATCTATCTTGAATTTTCGATAAAGTCAAGGAAAGTCGAGTAGTTTCCCAGGAGAAAAAAAATGTTGGCAACTAGTTTAGTTATAGGTTCATTCTTAACCGTACTATTTTTTATAATGGGTCTCATGTTGGGTTGGGTCGGCAGAGAATATATGATGACTCATCAGGAAGGACCAAAGCAAATTGCCTATCATCCAGAGTTTTATAATAAGGATGGCGATCTTATTGACGAAGAAATCGTTTCCGTAAGATTTGAACCAGGATACTTTGATGGTATTGATGATGAAGATGATGATGAAGAAGAATAAACTCTAAATATCATTAAGATTATAATTACATATTAAACAATTATGACAGCGACAAAAACAAAAGCAAAAACAACTCCAGCGGTAAGTATTGATTTGCCAGCAAATCCTTTTACCTTTGAGGTTCTGAATTTAGTATCTAAGCAAAGAACCAATATTAAAAAAGTTGAAGTTCTACAAAAATATAATGACCCATCACTCAGGGCAATTTTTATCTGGAACTTTGATGAAAGTTTGACATCTGCTCTTCCAGTAGGTATTGTTCCTTATTCAAGTGTGGGAGAGCAAGGTTCATTTAGTGGAACCCTGAGTGAGAAGATTGATGATGCCGTAGGGAAAATGAGTGAACTTGGTTCCAATTCACTTGGATCACAAGATCAGGGTTTTTCATCAATTCGCAAAGAATATTCAAAGTTTTATAATTTTATTAAGGGTGGTAATGATAGTCTGAGTTCTCTTCGTAGAGAAACTATGTTTATTAATGTTCTACAAGGTCTTCATCCTTTAGAGGCAGAGATTCTGTGTTTGGTAAAAGATAAAAAACTTGAGACGAAATATAAAATTACAAAAGAACTTGTTTCTCAGGCATACCCAGAAATTGTATGGGGAGGTCGTTCGTGAGTAAAACTGTAGTAGTAGAGGAAGAAATTATGCAGTGGACTCCAGAAGAAAAAAAAGAAACTTCTTCTCGTTACGGTTGTGAAATTCTTTTTGAACGTACTAATCTTGCTCAAGTAAAAGACCCTTCCCTACCAAATGATGCTTATCTAATTGTGTACCGTGTGAATGATGAGACTCATGTAGACTTATGTCGTGGAACTAGAGTTAAAATCTTTGATATGTACTATGATAAGTTTGGACCCGGATCGGTTCAAAAAATTGACTTTGGATACGGAAGAGTATCTCCTAGACTATGGGGATACAGGGCACCCGAAAAGAAAAGGCGAAAGTGATTTCCTAGAAAGGCGGAAAAAAATCCCCCAAAAAATTCACCCAAAAAGGGTTTTCAAGAGAGGATTGACAAGTCCTCTCTTTTTTTGTATAATGAATTCAAAATATCAATCTAAATGGATACTGAAAGATTAAAACTCATTATTCGGAATATGGAATTGCTTTTAGATTCTCTCAAGGCAGAGATATATTCTGATATACCACAATACAAGTATGATGACATTAAACCAGAGGAAATTGACTATGATGAGGTTTTTTAACTGATGTCCGTAAGAGCAAAAAAACTTGTAAAACTACTAGAAAGATTGATTAGGCAAGATCACTTATATTCTAATGAAGAACTTAAGAAAATGAAATCACAACTGCGAGTTGTCAAAGAAGAACTTGCAGAATTAGAAGCAAAAACATCAAAAGGATTTGGAAAATGAAACCAATTAAAGCAAAAGACCTTCTTGAACTTGACCGTTATATGAAAGTTGTGATGATTCGTCAGACACAACTTCCACAGACTCTTGTTTATCAGGCAGGTAAGAATGATTATAGTGAAGACCCTATTCACACTAAGTTTCCTCCTGCGGAAAAGGAATGTGGCAAATGGGTAATTGAGCAACTTCTGGCAAATGAACGAGGGCACTGGGGACCTCTAGAGCATCCTGCCATTTCTTTGGATTGTGTTGGGTTTGTTCATAATGTAATGGTACAGGCACGAACTCACCGTGTTGGAGTTTCTTTTGATGTTCAGTCTCAGCGTTATACCGGTCGTCGTGTATTGAAGGTTGCGACTGGTGACCTGAAACCTGAAGAGGTTTTCTATGTGCGTCCAGAAGGTCTCTATTTGGACCGTAAAGGGCACAAGTATGAATGGACGAAGGATGACTACGAAAGGCAACTAAAGTTCTGTCTGGCGGCATCTGAGAGGTATGCTGAGGGTTATAATACTCGTGGTATGGCAGAGGAACATCTTCGTGATTACCTTCCTCAGAATATCCGCCAGAACTTTGTGGTTTCGTTCTCTCTCCGTGCCGCACTTCACTTCCTTGACCTTCGTGCTAAACTTGATGCTCAGGTAGAAATTCAGGCATTATGTGAAGGTATGGTTCCAGTAATGAGAGAATGGGTTCCAGAAATCTTTAGTTATTATGAAGATCGCCGTCTTCACAAAGCACGACTTGCCCCCTAAATATTTTGTAAATTATTATACCTTATGTGCCCGACTTATAGATTTGAGAATACAGAAACAGGTGAAATCTTTGAGAAATGGATGCTTATGGCAGACAAAGAACCATATCTCAAAGAAAATACTCATATGAAACCTCTTATACCGACACAAATGAATGTCGGAGAAGCGGCCGATTGGAGGGATCGACTGACACAAAAACATCCTTCGTGGAACTCGGTTTTAGAAAAAGCTAGCAAGGCTCCCGGTTCAACTGTAAAAAAACTATAAACACATATGGCAAGAAGAAAAAGAGCAGAGCAACAAAATGATGTTGGTCTTACCACTCGTCAAGCAAAGCGTAAAAAACCTTTAAGTAGTGAATATCTGGTAGATATTGACCCACTCACTGAGAATCAAAGGAAACTTTTTGATTCTTATGCAGAACAGAAACATTTAGTTGCCTATGGGTGTGCCGGTACGGGTAAAACTTTTTGTCTTTTATATAATGCCCTCAAAGAGGTATTGGATGAAAAGTCTCCATTTGAGAAAGTTTATATTGTCAGGTCTTTAGTTCCTACAAGAGAAATTGGATTTCTTCCCGGTTCTCACGATGATAAGGCAGATATTTACCAGATTCCTTATAAGAATATGGTAAAGTATATGTTTCAGATGTCTTCTGATGCTGATTTTGAGATGCTTTATGGAAATCTTAAGGCACAAGAAACAATTAAATTCTGGAGTACTTCTTTTCTTCGTGGAGTTACTTTGGATAATTGTATTGTAATCGTAGATGAGTTTGCTAACCTTAATTTCCACGAATTAGATTCTATTATTACTCGTGTAGGTGAAAATTGTAAGATTATGTTCTCGGGAGATGCTACTCAAAGTGACTTAATCAAAACAAGTGAAAAGAATGGAATTATTGATTTTATGAAAGTATTGCGTAAAATGCCTTCTTTTGATATAATTGAGTTTGGTGTTGATGATATTGTCCGCTCAGGATTAGTTCGTCAGTATCTTATTGCTAAAATAGAAGAAGGTCTTTAATGTTTAATCATCTTGATAATGTACTTCCTCAACTTGAGAGAGCAACGATTGATGGGGTCCGATATTACAGCATCCCAGATGGAGACCAACTACTCAAGATGGTCTCCATTACCTCAGTAACAAGTCATTTTAATAAGGAAATCTTTGTCAAATGGCGTAAAAGAGTTGGTAATGAGGAAGCAGATCGAATAACCAAAGCATCAACAAGTCGTGGAACTGATATGCATACTTTGGTTGAAAATTATCTTTATAATAGAGACCTTCCTACAGTTCAACCTCTATCAGATTTTCTGTTTAGGATTGCTAAAACAGAACTGAATAAGATTAATAATATTCACTGTCTGGAAGGTGCCATGTATAGTAGGCAACTTGGTGTGGCAGGAACAACAGACTGTATTGGGGAGTTTGATGAGGAACTTGCCGTAATTGACTTTAAGACTTCTAAAAAACCAAAACCCAGAAATTGGATTGAGAACTATTTTGTTCAGGCAATGTTTTATGGTATGGCATATTATGAAATGACTGGTATTCCGATTAAGAAACTAGTAATCATTATGGCATGTGAGAATGGAGAGTGTGTAGTGTATGAAGAAAGAGACCTTAAAAAGTACATGAAACTCGTAGTTGAATACATCAAAAAGTTTGTGAATGATAAACTCGAACAGATGTCTACTTGACTAATTGATTATTATATCTTATAATACATATTATTACTGCTAAACTATGACAAACATACTAGCGACATTCCTAGAGATTAATATAGAAGATATGGAATCACCCGAATCAAATAAAGAATTAGAGCAGGCAATTGAAGATAAGTTTCTTACACCTTCTAAGTTTGCTTTAGAAATTGAAAAAATAGTTGCCGAAGAAAACTGCAATTATATTGATGCCATTTGCCATTATTGTGAAATTAATGGTATTGATATTGAATCGGTTACTAAGTTAGTTTCCAAACCTCTTAAAGAAAGATTGAAGTATGATGCGATTAATCTTAACTTTATGAAGCGAATTTCTAAAGCGAAATTGCCTATCTGATGTCACCCTTTGAAACTTATCAGGCATATTTGGGTATTAAGAATCACTTTTCTAATCCCAAATATGATTACTTTAAATATAAAAAAACAAGAGCAACACTAACTTCGTTTAATAAAAGAAAGGACCGGTATTTTTTCGAGAAAACAAGTCGTAAGTACCAAGATAAAGAAATAGTAGATTTTCTAGTATCAAATTTTGTAGCAGCAGATAGTACAAGTAATTTATGGATTGGACAAATTATAAATTCTGGAGAAAGAACCTACCAAGAATGGATGAAAAGGCAGCAGAGTTTGACTTACTTATTCAAGGAGCAATCGACCGAATTGTTCTCTCAGACAAAATTAGAGAATATATTCGACTGTTCGAAGGGACATCCAATTCTTCTCAAAACATTTCTAAAAAGTGAATTGGCACCTGAAATAATGGTAATCTATGATACAATATTCTCGTATATTAGTGAGTTTGACAAGAAACTTCTGGACCCAGTATGGGAAACCGTAAGTTTAAAAATTAAGAAATACAAACCTTTTCTAAATACAGACATATTCCAGTACAAAAAACTTTTACGGGACATTATAAATGAGTAGTTTTTTTGATTCTGATATTATTCAGGATGAACTAAAAGAAATCAATCAACTTCAAGAGTTTATATACAATAGTATTTTAACTTTTGGTATGATGCCTCGTGAAGATAAACTGGAACATATTGAAAAAATGACAATGTTGCTTGAAAAGCAGCGTATTATGTACACAAGACTTTCTCTTTCCGATGACCCTCAAGCAGTTGAGATGAAGGAAAATGTAAGAAGGTCGGTTGCTCTGATGGGGTTTCCGCCAGATACTGATATGAGCATTCTTTTCAGCAGTATGACAAAAACAATTGAGTCACTCAAAAAGTACCTTGACTAATGAGTGATTTTTTGCTATAATATCCAAGTAATCCAACAAATCCAAACTATCCCAAAAAATCTTATGTCGTTTTCGGACTTAAAAAAGCAATCTAAACTTGGTTCTCTCACCGAAAAACTGGTGAAAGAAGTAGAAAAAATGAATAATTCTGGTAATTCTTCTGATGACCGTCTGTGGAAATTGGAATGTGACAAAGCAAATAATGGTTATGCCGTTATTCGTTTCCTTCCTGCTCCTGATGGTGAAGACCTACCATTCGTTAAAGTCTATTCTCACGCCTTTCAGGGACCCGGAGGTTGGTTGATTGACTCGTGCCTAACTACCCTCAACCAGAAGTGCCCCGTATGTGAGCACAACGGTCAATTGTGGAACTCTGGTATAGACTCCAACAAGGAAGTTGCCCGTAAGCAGAAGCGTAAACTGACTTACATGAGTAATATCTATGTTGTCAAGGACCCTGCTAATCCTGATAATGAGGGTAAAGTCTTCCTCTTCAAGTATGGTAAGAAAATCTTTGACAAACTCACGGAAGCAATGCAACCTGAGTTTGAAGATGAAACTGCCATCGATCCGTTTGATTTCTGGACTGGTGCTAATTTCAAACTGAAGGCAAAGAGTGTTGCCGGTTATAGAAACTATGATTCCAGTGAATTTGCCGCTCAGGGTGCTTTGTTGGATGATGATGATGCTATGGAAGCAATTTGGAAGAAGCAGTTTTCTCTTTCTGAGTTTGTTTCTCCTGACCAATTCAAGTCTTATGAAGAAATGAAGAAGCGTCTTGAAGTTGCCTTAGGTGGAAAAACATCCCGTACTGATTCTGAAGTTGAGGATGAGGATGACTATCGTGGTCCTGCTCCTTCTCTGACTGAAGATTTGCGTACCGAACTTAGCAACCTGAAACCGACTCGTTCTGTTGCGGTTGATGAAGATGACGATGATGAATCCCTGTCATATTTTGCCCGCCTAGCGGAATAATGAGGTAAAGGGGAGAGAAATCTCCTCTTTTTTATGGCATCGTGACTCTTGTGTTCTCGGTACGAATTAATTTATCATTTACATATTGCGATGATCTATCATATGTCATCGCTTTTCTTGTATCATTAATAACCTGTTGAAGATATGAAGGTTTAAGAACATATATGCTCCTTTTCTTATTATTTTTTCTGACTTCATATTCATAATTACTAATACCAACAACAGGATTTAGAGTTTGTACGGGAATATTAGGGTCTGGAATGGTAAAGACTGAATCGACGATTTTACCTGCCGGAAGTATAAGTCTTCCTCTAGAATCTTTGACTTCTATGGTTTCATAATGATGAACTGCGTTTAGGTCATTTCCATATAATTGTTCCGAATACCTATAGATATCTCTATCTGAAAGAGGCCATTCATTTCTTACATTTATGATACCAGCACCAACCAATACAACCCAATCATACTGAGAACTTCCATAAAGTTCTTCGGCAACTGTATCAGGTCTTGCTCCTTCTTGGATTTGATACTTATTGAATATGGTAAAAACATTTTGTAAGTCATCACGCAGTTTAACTCTACGAAATATATTTTTTACCAATAAGTAATCATCAGATCCTTTACGACTTGATAAGAATGATTGATACTCTAAATTGGGAAGTTCTCTGAAATATGACATTTTTAGAATCCGGTTGCTTCGCTTCCTGTACCTGTTTCGTAATCTTCTGCGTAAATTGGAGTGAGTTCTTGGAATGTTAGGGTCATAGTCATATGAACCGGTGTGGCATCAGAATAAGTTGCATAAGTTCCAGAACCAGTATAATTTACTGTTATATTATGAAGAGCACAAATCTTAAATCTATTTAGATATGGATGTGGCCTTCCTCCACTCATATATTCTATTCTAAAAACTTCGGGTGCCTTAAGGAACAATCCAGCAGCACCCCCTGCTACTCTACCCTTTTTGGCAGCACCGTGTATTTTAAATTTTCTAATTATATTCTTAACCTCCGTTGCTTCTTTTTCAGAACGAGGAACAATATCATATGAGAAAGAAAATGCCTGCCTTAAATCAATTCCACTAAAAAGTAATTCAATATTTGAGTTAAATACTGCTCCGGCAAACCTTGAAGTAAGTTGTGAAGATGGAACATTCTTTCCAGTAACAATATTTGCCATCGAATTGATGAGTACTGCCTGAATCATTTGTTGTGTTGTTCCGGATTTAGCGGCATCAACTATTTTGTTTGCTGTTGACGTTATCTTAGATTTTAAGTCATTAAAATCTTTTGTATCAAGTAACCCTGCAACGGAGCCTGCAGCAGCTGCTTCCAGAAGTCCCATTGAACTTCCACTCCATTTGACGCTATTACTATCTTTTATGTCATCAGGAATTGGTAATATAACGGTTCCCTTCAATAGGTTAACATCATCTTTACCTCCTACATTGGCATACACATCATCAGAAGAAGGGAGTGCAAAAGTTCCTTCTCCCGGAATAAGTCCTGGTGGTTTATACTCAAGAAAAGTAATTTTTAAGTAATCATCAGATGTTGTGAGTTTTGTAAGTGGATATCTATAGATAAACGGAGAAGCGGTTGCCATTTATAGTTTTTAGTTATTTATCTCAATTTTGTATTAATTTTCTATATGGTACTGATCTCAATGTTGCAAATTCTTGTTGACTCAATTCATACAACCCACTGACTAATCGATCACCATCTGCCGTATTATATTGTCTAATTTTTCCAAGATGATAATTAAATCCTATGAATCCATTTAGATATGGACCTCCTGCCAAAATCAGTGGATGTTGATCATAAAGAATTTTTGGAGTTTTTGCATAATAAATGTAGGTATAGTATTTTCCCGGTAATGGATATGCACTTTCAGTTCCACTCAATATCGACATAATTTCATTCATTAATTTATCCGGTTTCTCACTTCCATTTAATGATTTTTTGAAATCGCTAAAACGATTTGTGAGTATCTTCCCATCAATTCTTCTGGGTGCTTTTGGATTTTTGCTAATATAATCACGATCATTTTTAATGATACTGATCAATTGTTCTTTTTTTAATCTTTTATATCCACCGATTGATCCTTTTCCACTGGCAGTTGTATAATAAATTGTATGAAATTCTGCAATCTCAATTAATTCATCCCGTGTATACTCATCTAATGGTTTTTCGTATCCTGTGAGTGCCATTACTTGATACCTAATTGGAATTCCGTAATCACCTTAAAGGTCCACCCTCTGTCCTTACAATATTCTCTTGCTGCTTCCCACTTTGATTGATTCTTGGCATACTCATATGCCTCATAGATGTATCCTTTGGTCTGCCTTTTTGGTTTTGGTGGTGGCATCGTTTGCTTATGGGGTTTAATCTCAATCAAATATTTTTTAGTACTTCCATCAGGTTCTTTGACCTTTATATAAGCATCAGGGAAGTATTTGTGAATGCGCCCATCTACCGGGGAACGATAAGGGATGGCAAGTTCTTCGGAAGCATACTCTAAAATATTTTCATTTGTATCGCAATATTTTAGAAACTTAAGTTCCCATAAGGACCGATAGATAATGTTGGTGGGGTCTCCAACATATTTTTCAGGAAATGATGGTTTGAATTTTCCCTTATAAGACATCTAAATACTTATACTAATAAGACTCATAAAGGTATTTAGAGTGTCTAGAGCCCGTAAAATATCAGACATTAAACCATTATTTACTAATTTAGCACAAACTTCACATTATCAGTTAATATTTGGTGGTCTTCCAAGAGAATTGCAAAATTATCTCCTAAAAAGAGGAGTTTCTCCATTTTTTGTTGCTGAATCTGCCGGTCTTTTATGCTATAATGCATCATTACCAACATCTAATCTTGCCACTAAAACCGTTGATGGAAATTTCACCGGAGTTTCTGAAAATTTTGCCTTTGCCAGAACATATGGGGAAATAACTCTGGATTTTTATGTTGATTCAAATTACTTAATGATAAAATTTTTAGAATCTTGGATGGAGTTTATTTCTAGTGGTTCTCATAATCCTATAGGAAACCAATTTGCAGGTCCTGTAAGTCAAGGAGCAGCAAATTACTTTGTAAGAATGCAGTATCCAGAAACTTATAAAACAAGTTTTACTAAAATTATTAAATTTGACAGGAATTATGAGTATTTTAAACAAATTGAATATACTTTTGTTGGACTCTGGCCCGTTGGTATAAGCCCTCCTATAGTTTCTTATAATCAATCAGATGTACTAAAGGTGTCGGCAACTTTTAAATATGATCGTTATATTGCAGGTAGAGCATTAAGTTTGAATAAATTTATTGGTAATGATAATAATAAATCTACAACAACCCCGGATGTTTCATCAGATAATACTCGTGTAACTTATCGAACTGGACAATCTCTTGGGAATGAAAGTGGAGTAAGACCTACAATTACCAATCCAGGAAGCGTGTTTCCTACAGTCTTAAATAACTGAACTAAATATTTTCAATGAAGTTTTTATTGGAGTATTATGCCTTTACCAAAAATTGCAACACCGACATATAGTTTAGAAATACCATCTATCAAAAAAGAAATTAAATATAGACCTTTTCTTGTAAAAGAAGAAAAGATTTTAATTATTGCTATGGAAAGTGAAGACCCAAAGCAAATTGCAGAGGCACTTAAGACCGTAATTGGAAATTGTATTATTACTAGAGGTATTAAAGTAGAAGAATTATCAATTTTTGATATTGAATATATTTTCTTAAATGTTCGTGGAAAATCTGTCGGAGAAGATGTTGATATTCTTTTGACTTGTCCAGATGACGGAACAACTCAAGTTCCAGTAACAGTAAATCTTGATGATATTGCAGTAGTGGTAAAACCAGAACACTCTAGAGATATTAAACTTGATGAAACTTTAATATTAAGGATGAAATATCCTTCTATGAAAGAATTTATTAAAAATAATTTCTCAAACGTTGGTGGTATGAGTGTAGATGATACTTTTGAGATGGTTGTATCTTGTATAGAACAAATTTATTCTGAAGAAGAGTCTTGGTCTGCATCTGATTCTACTAAAAAAGAACTAGAAGAATTCTTAGAGCAATTGACTTCTCAACAATTCAAAGAAATTGAAAAATTCTTTGATACTATGCCTAAACTTTCTCATACGATTTCAATTAAAAATCCCAATACCGGCGTGGAAAGTGATATTACATTGGAGGGACTAACATCTTTTTTCGCCTAGGATTGGCGCACGAAGATCTTGCGTCATATTATAAAACTAATTTTTCTCTGGTTCAACATCATAAATACTCTTTGACAGAACTAGAAAATATGATTCCTTGGGAGAGAGAAATTTATATTAATCTCCTTCATCAGTATATTGAAGAAGAAAATATGAGGAACCAATCTAATGGATAAAGAAAATTCTATATCATCAACTTCTTTAGTTGGTCTTCAAGATCAACTTAATACTGTTCGTTCGGAAATTGTTACGACGAATGTTAATCTTCAAGGTATTGGAAGATTAATACAATCCGATAGCTTACAGGACCAAAGGAAACTTTTAGAAGAAAGAGAGCAGGAAAAAAAACTTTTAGAATTAAAAATTAGACAGGGGCAAGAAAATCAATTAGAACAAAAAGTTTCTACTTCTCTTCGATCTCCATTAATTTCTACAGAAAAAAAATTAAACTCCACATTTGGGAATATTACAAAATCTCTTGGAGCATTATTTGGATTTTTTGGAATTAAAGTTATACAAGGAATTCAATCAAGTGCAAAACTTGGACTTGGAGCACTTAAAGGAATAGGAGATCTTCTTAAGGGTTCTTTTGGATTTATTACTTCTACAATAGGAACATTAAGTAGAGGTTTTACTTCTATATTATCTGGAATCGGAGGAATTACTGGAAAAGTTATTAAATCTTTATCGGCACTTGCTACATCTCCATTTAAAGCAATTGCTGATTTAGTCAAATCATTATTATCAGGACTTAGAACCGCTGCCCCCGTTGCCGCTGCTACTGCTGGTGTATCTGCTGCAGGATCTCTACTACTTAAAGCACTCGGTATTGGTGCCAGAACTTCTACTGCATTAGATGCCGTCAAAAATTTTTGGGAAGGAGATTACGCTACAGGTGCTGTAAATGCCGCAGCAACCTTTGCTCCTTTTTCATTACCAGCTATTGCCCTTAGTGGAATGAAAGCGACTGGAAATGAATTAGATCTTTCTAATATTAATTTTTCTGAAATTGCTAATTCGGCAAGTTCTGCATTTTCTGGACTTATGGAATATGGGTCGAATGCTTTATCTGGGGCTGGATTAAATTTTGATTTTTTAAACAATCCGGCACCAAAAGTAGAAGGGACTGTAGAACAGGGGTCACCAGAACCACAAAATCCTATGATTCCAACCGCTACTACTACTACTACTCAGGCACCAGTAGTACAATCACAAAATCCTATGATTCCAACCACTACTACTCAGGCACCAGTAGCACAATCACAAAATCCTATGATTTCAACCACTGCTACTACTCAGC